>Ga0208744_1000424_pt1 | contig 15751 bp, 18 predicted proteins | sample CryBogCBH24Aug09_FD_184620 | JGI IMG/M metagenome (GOLD analysis project Ga0208744, IMG submission 184620) | Freshwater microbial communities from Crystal Bog, Wisconsin, USA - CBH24Aug09 (SPAdes) (version 2) | ecosystem: Environmental > Aquatic > Freshwater > Lake | place: Crystal Bog...
GCACCTGCTCAATATCCACGGTGATATCACGGTGAAAAACGGGAAAATGGTGCCCTTGTCGCGGACGGAAGGCACCGGTTCAATCGCGCTGTTGTCCATGGGCCACTTGGCCGATGAGGACCAGGCCCTGCTCTGGCGAGGCTTGATGGTCCAAAAGGCGGTGGCGCAGTTCATCGAGGACGCCGACTGGTCCGGCATCGACGTCTTGTTGATTGACACGCCTCCGGGGACCGGCGACATCGCTATGACCCTCTCTCGCCTCCTGCCCCACCTCGGCGTCATCGTGGTCACCACGCCGGCGTTGGCCGCCCAGCAGGTCGCCGCCCGCGCGGCCGATTTCGCGGGAAAATCAAATCTTCGACTGCTCGGCGTGATTGAAAATATGGCGCCGGTGACCTGTTCGTGCGGTCAGCGACACGCCTTCTTTGGTGAGGGTGGCGGCGCGGCCCTCGCGGGCCGTCTCGGCACCGAACTCCTGGCCTCACTGCCCTTGAATGCCCATGTTTCGGTCGGTGGGGATGCCGGTACGCCGATAGCCGGGACTGATGCGGCGAGCCCCTTCCGACCACTCGCCGAGCGGGTGGCCGCCCTTGGTGCGCACCTGGTGCCCGCGGGCTGCACCGCGCGGCTCCTCGACGCCCTCGACCAGAGCGTTGCGGGGATCGACGTCGACTGACGCAAGGCCCGCAAACTAGGTAAGAGGCTCGTAAAGAGAGGCCAACTACCTACTAAGTTTGAGACAGCAGACTTACTAAAGGAGCATTGTGGCCTCGAACGCCCCCACCACCAAGCCGTCCAACGGCCGTCCCGCCGGTCTCTTCACTTGGATCGCCATCGGCCTCGTGGTCGTCGTGATCGCCGTCCTCGTCGTTGTCAAGGTCACCCAGACGACCGCCAAGACCACTGGCGACTCCGCCACCAGCGCCGCCATGGTTTCGGAGCTGACCGGTGTCCCGGCCTCCGTGTTCGACACGGTGGGCACGACCTCACCGGCCGCACCCGTCACCGCCCCCACGGTCACTAAGGCTCAGCCCGAACTGATGTTCCCCTCGGCCGTGACCGGCAAGAAGGTCCCCGGCATCGTCTACGTCGGTGGCGAGTTCTGCCCCTACTGCGCCGCCGAGCGCTGGTCCGTCATCGTGGCGCTGAGCCGTTTCGGCACCTGGAGTGGATTGCGCAACACCGAGTCCTACACCGGTGACGTCTACGGCGGCACGAAGAGCTTCTCGTTCGCCAACGCCTCCTACTCGTCGCCCTACATCGCCTTCAAGGGCTTCGAGCAGTACACCAACCAGCTCAACCCCGCGACGAACTACTACTACGTTCTCGACAAGCTGCCGGCTCTCAAGTCGGCGCTGTTCGGCAACGACGTGCCCGCCTCGATCCCGACGTCGGGTATCGACACCACCACCGCCTACGACGGCTACTCGATTGCTGGTCTGTTCGCGCACTACGACACCTCGAACTTCATCAAGCACATGCCGGCCGCTGACGACTACTCGTACCCCTTCATGACGATGGGCAACCAGTACCTCATCGCCGGTGCGCAGTACACCCCCGCACTGCTCAACAACCTGAGCCGCGACAACATCGCCTCGGGTCTGTCGACCGCGTCGAGCCCCATCACCGCGGCCATCATCGCCTCGGCCAACTACCTGACCGCAGCCGTGTGTAAGTTGACGCACAACCAGCCCGCGGCAGTGTGCAGCTCGTCGGCCGTCGCAACGGCGAACAAGACGCTCTAACCAGATGACACGTGAGCTCCAGCCCGTAGCGCGATGGGCGCAGGTAACCACGCTCATCCTCAGCGTGCTGGGGCTCGCCGTGTCGATCTATCTCACCAAGGAGCACTTCAGCTCGTCGGCCTTCGCCGGCTGCCCTGAGAACTCCTTGTTCAACTGCCAGGCCGTGACGACATCGGCGCAGTCCTACTTCCTCGGGATACCGGTGGCCGTGTTAGGTCTCGTGTCCTACGTCTTCATGACGGCGATTAACACGCCCTGGGCCTGGCGGTCAACGAACTACTGGCTGCACGTGGTGCGCTTTGTCTTCAGCCTGGGATCAATGGCGTTTGTCCTGTGGCTGATCACGGCCGAAATCGTCATCATTGGCCACCTTTGCCTCTACTGCACGGGCGTGCACATCATCACGTTTATCTTGATGATTGTGCTGACGCGCGTCAGCCCCACCCAGCTCGGGTGGACCCGCTCAGCGACGGAGTAGCGCGCGGCGCTCCTGCTCGGTCAGGCCGCCCCAAATACCGTAGGACTCGCGCGTCGCGAGGGCCGTTTCGAGGCAGGCTTCACGCACCGGGCACTTCTTGCAGAGTTCCTTTGCGTGGCGTTCGCGACGAATGCGCTGCTCTTTGCTTTCGAAGGTGTCGGGCGAGAAAAAAAGCAAACCTTCAGCACCGCGGCACGCTGCTTCGTCGGACCACGTGGGTAGAACTAACGCCATTTCGCTCCCTCGATCGAACTACTTCTGAAACCATAGCGAGCCAGTGGGTCGACGCGCCAAAGCAAAAATGCCCGCTACGCTAGAGACGTGGCAACCATCCTCCTCGCCAGCGACCTCGCCGCTCTTCGCAAAGAGCTGCGCACGATGTTGGCTTCCCCTGAGCACACGTTGGTCGAAGCATCGACCGGCCCCGAGGTGTTGGCCCTGACGCGCGCCGGTGGCATCGATCTCGTGATCTGCGACTTGCAGATGGGCTCGATGGGTGCGATGGCAATCACCATGGAACTTCGTCACGACGAGTCCTACGGCTTCGCCGAACCCGTCTCGGTCTTGATGTTGCTCGACCGACGCGCGGACGTCTTCATGGCCCGCCGCTGCGGTGCCGAGGGATTCGTCCTGAAACCACTCGAACCGTTGACGGTTCGTGCCGCCGTGCGCGCCCTGCTGCGCGGCGATGCCTTCGAGGACACGGCCCTGACCCCGGCCACCGTCCGCGTCGGCGCCTCTGCATGAAAGAGACGACGCCGCCCGCCACCGGTTTTGCCCGCCTACGCTCACGCGTCGCCGGCAAGACGGAACACGCGATCCTGAACCCCGAGGCGCAGGCCATCCACGACCGAGTGGAGCAGCTCAGCGAACTCGAACTTCGTGACGTCATGACCCCGCGCGTTGACGTCGCCTACCTCACCATGCCGGTAACGCCCGAGGCCATCGCCGAGGCCGTTCGCGACACCGGTCACTCGTGCTTCCCCGTCGTCATCGACGACGACCTCGATGAGGTCCAGGGTGTGCTGTTCGTCAACGACCTCTTCCGCTCCACCACCGCCAAGCGCGCTATTGGCGTGTCGCTACCGGACGACAAGGAAATCGCCCGCAAGATTCGCACCCCGATGATGCTGCCCGAGACGCTCGATCTCCTCGAGGGCCTCAAGGAAATGCGCGAGCAGCGGCGCACCTTCGCCATTGTGCTCGACGAGCACGGTGGGGTCGCTGGCGTGCTCTCCATTCGCGACATCCTCGAGCAGCTGGTCGGCGACCTCAACGATGAGTTTGACGAAGAAGACGCGGTGACGATCGTCAAGATTCGCCCGGGCCGTTGGCTCATCGACGGGCAAACCCACATCGACAAGGTCCGCGAAACCCTCGGCGTTGATATCCCTGAGGGCGACTACGTCACCCTGGCGGGCTTCCTGCTCTCGGTGGCCGACGAGATCCCGCCCGCCGGCAAGACCTACACCCGCGGCGACTGGAGCTTCCGGGTGCAGTCCGTCGTCAAGCAGCGCATCAGCGAGATCGTGGTCGAGCACCACGAGCCGGTGGCCCCGGACGACAGCGACGACTAGAACTTTGCCCCCATCGCGGTTCGCCGACTAGGATTGTCAGGCTGCGAGTTCGCTCGCAACGGGCTGTAGCGCAGCTTGGTAGCGCGCTTCGTTCGGGACGAAGAGGTCCCGGGTTCAAATCCCGGCAGCCCGACCACCGAATGAAGTTCTCACCGGGTGCAGTACCGCAGTACAGAAGTATCACTTAGGCTCCCATCGTCTAGCGGCCTAGGACACCGCCCTTTCAAGGCGGCAGCACGGGTTCGAATCCCGTTGGGAGTGCTCCACATTTCAGTTTCAATTGGAAGCCTTCGGGCCCAAATCGCCATTGGTTGCGAGGGGTTTTTGGCGCCGCAGTTCATCGCATTCGAATAACCATGTTTTGGAACACCCGTCGTTGGAGATGGTCGAGCAACATTGGACTTCCTGTAACTTTGCCCAGACAAGATTTCTCCGAAAGTTCGAATGTCGAGCTAATCCAGTGTCGCGTCAATTATGTTCCAAGATCGGAACGAGATACCCCGTGCCTTAGGTGGCTAGGTGGCTAGGTGGGGCCAGAATCCTTCGCGCCCCAGCACTCGAATTACACGCGTGTTATTATATTTAGCACTCGCCAAAGCAGACTGCTAACTGCAGTTGCTTTGTCGGAAAGGCAAATCCCGTGAGCACCGGTAAGTGCTCACGGGATCAAACACCTCGTTGACCCGAGGCATCAATCTCAAGACAGCTATATCAGGAGACTTAATGACTTTAGCAACTGCAGCACCATCACAGCTCTTATTGGGGCCAGACATTTGGTCGTGGTATTTCTCACTTTCGACTGTGGGGGACGAAGGAATCCCAATTCTGCGGGGTTCAACGATTTCCGTGCGTCCGCAGACTATGACGCCACTCCAAAACGTGCGGACGACGAGTCTGCGCATCAGTGACACCCTGATACACGTTTACACGAACGACAAGGTCAACGTGAGGTTGGCCAAGAATCCACTTCGCTACTTTGATCGGGTCTCGACATCGCCGGCGTTTGTGAGTCCAGATCTCTCCATGTACCGCATTCTTCCCAGATCCATGCGAGTGTTTCACACGATTGTCAATCGGGGTGTGGGAGCCGTGTTGCAATCACGGGGTGTCGAAGTGATTCCCAATGTTGCTTGGTCTAGTCCAAAGGACTACGACTTCTGTTTTCTCGGAATCGAATCGAGATCTGCAGTTGCGATCTCATCTCACGGCCGGATTAGGGACCCGGAGGACAGGTACTACTTCGAACATGGAGTTGTTGAACTCGTCGAGCGGCTAAGCCCGAGGCTTGTCATTCTTTATGGGGCTTCAACGCGCGGAGTTGATAGGTCGCTAAAGAGCGTGAATGAGGTGTGGAAGTACCCTTGCCACCAATCCGAAGTGCGTAACAGCGATGGGTAGCTCTCTTGGAATCAAGCTGATTCAGTTAGATCGTTCACTAGCAAACACTATTCCGCAAGTTCAGACTGAGTACTCAACATCACCAAGTGGGATGTTTGGCGAGAGAGGCAATGGCCAAGCTCGACGAATTTACGCAGAAAACCCCTACGAAGCATCGAAACACTTCTTTCGAACTATCGTCGGTGAAGGAAGCATGCCGGAAATGAGCGTTTACAGGCAACGTGACAACTCCTTGATTGCGCGATGCGATGTTGCTCTTTCCGATGGATCTCGTGTGACGTGGCGCTCTACTACACGAGACGGGACACCAGCAGTGAGTATTCGCAATCGAGACCCAAAATTAACGGAAATAAAGGACTACCAAAATGTCCACTTTGAAAAGAGAAAATGAAATGGAAAATCTCAAGTATCTCCTGAGTGAAACCCTAACCAAGGAACTGAAAGGCTTGATCGGCCAACCCCTGAAGCAGATCGACTTTAATAAAGTTATTCCCAATGGGAAGGTTGGCACCATGCCATTAACAATCTGGGCAGGCGACAAGGCCGCCACGATTACATATGGCTCTGATGAATTCCCCATCTCGCCATTTGATTACTACCCACTGAGCGATCTTCAGTCATCCCCTAGCCCTTCAGTGCCGGCGAGGGGATCAGACCGACTTGTGCACCTTCAAGGACAGCCGTTACAGAAGATCGACATTGTTCGTACACGGGTCCTGGGTTTTTACCAAGGTGAACAGTTCCTTGACGTCGAGATGGACCTGAGTTTGATTCTTCGGGCGGAGCGAGGTTTCATTGCGTTGCAGAGAACCTACCTTGACGACTTCGCAGTCGACATCCAGCTCGGAACCGAGCAAGATGACGTCGCCCTAATCGCACCAGATTTCTCAGGAGAAACCGACCTCGAGTATCGCTATGACGTTCAACTTGAAGTCATTTCATTGACGTAGTTGATGTTCGCGAACCGTTAACCTCGGAAGCGAAGATTGCCTCCGAGGTTCTGTCGATGAGACGAGCCCAGCGCATGAAGAGTTTCCAACTACTAACCGTTGGAGGTGCTCTAATGCCTTAATTCCCGTTTATTGGGTCAAGAATTCGAGTATGGGAACTGCTCGCCCTTCCATTGCTTAGCGACCCGGCACTCGAGGACTTCAAGCTCTCAGGTGGGACCCTTCGAAGAATCAACTTCAAGCCCACCTTGGAGGCCTAATCGCCGAGTTGGATAACAGTCGTTCGGGTTTCCCACACATCAGCGAGTTCAGACTCGAATGCCTCTGGCTCGCCTAACTCCATGGGACCTCGAAGAACCTCAAAATCCAATTCATTAACCCAAATTGAGCCGTTGGAAATCCCGATTCTTCCCATTTCAGTCTCAATCATGAGGCCAAGGTCAATCACACAGGATTGCGTCGCCATATTTGCTTCATCGCGAATGAACTCAACTCGAATTATTCCCAAATTCGTAATCACAGAATTTGAGAAGTCATAGAACAAACTTCCATTTCGTGCAGCAACATCGACTAAAGACTCGTCGCCGGGCCCGATGGATACCGTTGCAAAATCATCGGTCACTCCATTGATGGTGTAACTATGCAACTCCGACCGAAGCGATACCAAAACTCCCTCACTGGCTTCGATAAAGGCCTCACCGATTGCGGTTCGCGTTCCGTTCAACAAATTCGTCGTTCCGTAGGATTTCAAGGTGCAGCCGATCAGCTGACGAAGAGTGTCCGTTTCTTTACTTGTTATCAATTTTGTACTTATTGTCATTTGGAAGTTCCTCCTAAGAAATGTACGCGCTGAGATTTCAGCCCAATGAGTGGTTTAACTTTGCGATTCCAGCGGATATCAACGGCCGGTAGGTCTCTTTCGGTGAGCGTCGTGCGACGGTACGTGATCGTCAATTTGCCGTTCGTGGCTTTCCACCCATTTTCGATTGGCTGTTTGTTCCAGCCATCCGCGAGGCGATCCGCAAACTCTCGTGCTTCAACCTGTGGATCAGCACTACGAAAGTTTCGAATTCCACTATTTTCACCAGCGCTCGCAAAATATCAGGATTCACGGTTGAAGGGAATCACCTTGCTCGCCGCACGCGTCCGAATCTGCAGATCTTGCTTGACCGGATTCTTCGACTGACGTCCGTTTGAGCCCCCTTGAGACCTACCCACGAGTGACTCCACCAGAGAAGAATTCGGAAGTTCGCGAAGGCCGATGAATCTTTTCGGTATCGCACCACCTTATAGAGCGAGTCTTGAAGTCGTCGGTTCCATGAAGCAGTAACTGTGATGGCGCCACTTGCTCGAGTAGCCGGCTGAGGCCCCGGCAGAATTCTTTCTTATTTGCGCTGCTTCGATAGCAGCCATGGATTAGAGACGGCCACTACTGACCCATGGCGTAAACCCGCTAGAGCTGCGTCTAGGTCTGAATCGCTCGTCCAGCGAATTTGAGGGATGACATTAAGCCCTCGATATTCAAAATACGACGCAATTGCCCGAGATCTCCAGATGGTATTCAGCCGCATGTGTTCGGCATTGCTTGCATACAACGTCGGATCTGGTGAAGTTACGAATGAAAACTTGGCCAAGGAACTTGCCGACTTGACTGGATTAGTGAATATTCCAGCGAAACTCTGGTCGGGCTCCCAGAAATTCACAATCGTTACCCCCTGTGGCGAGGTTCGAGGTTTTCTCGAGTAGCTAATAAGCGTGAAGTCTGGAGGAAGTGAGTCAATTCCTCGGAGTACGGGAATCTGGTGAGGGCCCTCAACTTGAACATCGAACGGAGCCCACCCGTCATACTGATATGCACTTGAGCCAACCCAGCGAGTCAATTGCTTATTTGTCACGGTCGACTGGGTACTGGAATTACCCGTTTGCAAAGTCTTCGTTGCTTCGAAGATTTGGCCCTTTAACTGCATAAAGTTTCTCGATTTCTACTATTTGGTCCCTCCTCTGACCTACTTCCTTTATAGCAGATACTACGAACATATGTTCGCTTGACAAGATTTGGCGCGTGGCGCCTCGGTTAAGTCGACGCAGCTTTCTGCGCGCGAGTGAACCACTCTTGGAGTGTCAAAGTTCACGAACACCACCGAACATCCAATTTGATTTCCAAGGCACTCTCGAAAATTAGATGGGTAAATACCATCTTGAGGCGCGCCGAATCCACTTCATCCAGATCAAATATTGGTTCCAACTCGTAACGTCGAAAGGTGCCACAAGTTTTTTGGGGTCAGGACATTCGGCCTGGTTGGCCATTTCCTCAATGGAGTTATTTCGCTTCGTCATTGTGCTTCTCCAGGCTTTGGGAGCAGTGTTCGGTATCTCTTGTGTCGCTTCGCATGGGCTTCGCCTACGGTCGCAAGGAGTCCTTAGCGACGCGTTGGCGTCCAGACACGATCGAGGGGCGCAACGTGTAGCCGATCGGCATAGGTGTAACTACGTTCGCCAAGATAGAGGACAAATCCGCCTACAAATTGATCCCCCAGTGAATCGCGAAGTCTCGCCATTCCCTTCATGTCGGAGCCCTGGACTCGAGCACTCGTCTTGATTTCGAATCCGATGATTCCCCCGTCTTCGCGCTCAACGATGAAATCAACTTCGTAGCCATCAAGGTGTCGCCAGTGACCTACGCCAGCAACCGAGTCATTCCAGGAAGCCTGTTTCTGGAGTTCGGCGACGGCGAAACTTTCAACCACATGACCAAACTCAGTCGTCGCGGAGGCGCGGAGGCTCAAGAGCTTTTCTGGAGTGATTCGAAGCAATGTGGCGGCCACTGCTGAATCAAGCACGTGGATCTTCGGCTTAGCAACACTCCGAGACAACAAGGTGGTACCCCATGCCTCGAGTCGGTGGACGAGAAACACTCGCTCGAGAAGACTTATGTAGCTCTCTGCCGTCACGGGGGTCAGACCTACGTCGGAAGCAGCGCTTGCCACGTTGAGCACTTGAGCGGTTTGGCCAGCTAGGCGTCCGAGAAGTAATCCGAGCTTGTCACCTTGGCGAAGATTTGTGAGCTCCCGAACATCTCGCTCGAGTGTCAGGCGGACGTATTGACGGACCCACCTCCGTCGTGCCGCTTCATTCGACATTGCGAGTGCAAGAGGAAAGCCCCCAGCCGTGATTCGCGAAACGTACTCCTCACGGCTCGTTTGAGAGATTCCGAGTTGGACCACTTCTTCTGGATGTTCGATAGCCAACTCAAGAAAATCTTCATGCTGATCATTACGCTCCCCTTGAGACAGTGGGAACACCGTGAGTGTCTCGAGACGTCCGGTAAGAGCCTGGGCGGCACCGGGAAGCGCATCGTGGCGGGTCGAGCCGGTAAGGACAAATCGCCCAGGGAATGTGGCCCGATTCAACTCCGCCTTGATCGCTTCAAGTACCTCAGGCGCCTTCTGGTATTCGTCAATAAGCACCATCTGCGGCCCTGCAACAGCGCGGGCGACGTCGGCACGCACTGAGTCAAGTGTGGCCAGGTCATCTAAATCGAGAACTCGTCCGCCGAAGTGAACTGCCAGTTGATGAAGCAGCGTCGACTTGCCGACCGAGCGAGGTCCTTCAAGTAACAGCGTCGGGCTATCGCGCAAACGCGAGCACGCCACCTCAAAAATACGCCGTTTATGCAGTTGGGACGTTTGCTCCACAGGGAAATGCTAACACAAACTTTAGTTTTGAGAACACAAAACTTTACAAATGAGATAACTGAGCTTTACGGAACGAGGCTATCTAACCCGCTGTCTGAGTGAATTGGGTCCAAGATTGGATCACCCTGAGTCTTGAGTAACTTTGAATCAATTCTCGCGGGTTGCCGAGGCAGAGCCGACCGAAAAGACCGAATCCAAGTCACGAAATGGTTCCATCTGGCAATGTCGAAGGGTGCCATATTGCTTCGTGTCGGATAAAAGTGTTTGATTCGTCCGATTCAGCAGATTTCTTGGACTCAGTTGCATCAAGACTGTCCCGCAACCGGGGAATTATTTAAACGTGGTACAGTTCGAGAGTTAAACAGAACTTTAGGAGTTTTTGTTTTCTTCAGGTCATTACGCATCTTGCGTAAGTGGTTCCCTTACAAGCGAATCGGCACTGACGACAAAGTCGATCGGTGTAAATGTTTTCTCTTTCAGCAAATGATGGCTGAGATAAGCGATTTTCAATCTTCGTGGGAAATACGACGGCTGTTTTGTGAATTTCAATGTTTGTTGAACTCTCAACTCACAACTCACTAGAAAGAGAACTACATGTCTAAAATTCAGGGAAGAAAGCGAATTTTCGCTAGCTCAACGATCGCATTGCTGATTATGGGTGGAGGAATGGCGTATGCGTACTTCAGTACGACGGGCTCAGGCTCTGGTAATGCAGACGTCGGAACCAACTCGCCATTCGTCATCACGCAAATTGCGGATGGGAGCACGACCGGTGACTCTTCATACCTTCCAGTGGCGCTGCTGCCGGGAGGGCCTTCAGAAGTCCTGGCCATCTCCATCTACAACCCATCAACAGGTGATCAGGGAATTCATGGTGTCACGGTCAGTCCGGCCATGGCGACTGTGAGCGCTGTGGATACCTATAACGCAGTCCATGTTGCGCCGGACGTACAGGCCACGACGAGTGATGTCACCAGTGGTGGCATCCCCGTAGCGGGTTGCCTCGCTTCATGGTTTGACGTTACGAATTGGAGTCCCGTTTCGGGTGACATCGTTGTGGCTGGTCACGGATACGCCGTTATTGGCAACAATCTCAATGGCTCTCCGGAAGCGAGCAGTACGCTCTCGGTTTCGTTGATGTCCGAAGGCGTGATTCAGGATGCCTGCAAAGACGCAGCCGTTGATTTGAATTTTGCTTCGAACTAGCGGAGCGGTTCAAAAGATGATTTCGGATCTAAAACGGCGTCACGCTGTTTTCATGTGAACATGCCTCACTGCGCGTCGTCATCAGTAGCCCCCTGCCTCGGAAATCGAAGCAGGGGGCTACTTGCCGCCGGTGAGTATTATTACTCGCCCCTACGAGCGTCGCCATGAAGTGCAATAGATCTAATGCAGGGTTCTTCGCGGTGTGGATAGCGCTAGCCCTGAGCCTCACGACCGGAACTGCATTCGCCTACGTCAGCACTACGGGGGTTGGCACCGGGAAGACGTTCGTAGGTAACGATTTTTCTATCACTCGGGCAGTTGACGCATTAACCACAAAGGCCATTCTGGGTACGGTTGCCAGTTACTCAACATTGGCGCCGGCAATAACCCAGACGTCAACAGCCATGGATGGTCTAAGTGGAGTCGGCGCATTGAGTAACCCTTCGGGAGTAGGTGCAACAAGTGCGGCAACGCTGCTTGCTGAATTGCGCACCTCGTACACCAAAATGATGGCCCTCCCAAGTAGCGAATTGATTTCGGGCGACATTAATTTACGCACGCTAACCCCCGGTGTGTATTTTGACGGTGGTGCTCTCAACATGGCCGCCAGTGGGGTTCTCACTTTGGATGGCGAGGGAGACCCCAGTGCAATATTTGTATTCCAGGTCGTCGGTTCGATAGGCATCGGTGCCGGCTCGGTCGTAAACCTCATTAATGGTGCGCAAGCTAACAACGTCTACTGGGTGTCGACCGGGGCCTTTGGGGGAGGAGCCGGATCTGCCCTGGTGGGCAACGTGATTGCTAATGGCGCTGCCAATCCTGGCGCGGGCTCAAGCTTTGTTGGACGAATTTTGTCACTGGCCGCCTTGACTCTCACGAGCGTGACCATTCTGACTCCCGCGGTGAGTTAACGCCTAAGGGCATCAAGCCGACTCCTTGCGGCAAGTCGTCGGTGACTACTGAGGATCTTTCCGTAGCTGATTACCACATACGTCTCAGGAGTCAGTCTCGCCACAGCAAATATTTAGTTGCGCGGCCAGGGGAAGTGACTATTGGTCTGCCCGTGCTCGCTGATGGCGCGACAGGGCCCTACCTCATGCTGCGTGAGGTATTTGAGATGATGAGCCCTCTGCCTCGGGCGGCTGAGGGGAAATCGCCATCAAACCTTGGAGTCGGCGCATGGCGTCATCCATCGTGCCGAGATTGCCATCAAGGAAAAGCACGTTGCCTTTGCCGTCTTTTGCTACGTCACGGATCGTTTCGGTCCACAAGGTCAGGGCAAGCACCCCAGAACCCACTCCGGAGTTTTCCAGCAGCTGTGCTGAGTCCGAAAGGCCCTGGGCGAGAGCAGTTCTAAAGTTTGCGAGACCTTCACCACGCAACTTGGCCGCCGTGGCTTCATTCTCAGCCGCAATGCGAATGGCGCCTCCTTCTGCTTCGGCCTGCTTGGTGCGGGTGATGAGAAGTGCCTGACCCTCGAACTCGGCCGCCCGCTGAGCATTTGTCGCAGCCACGACTCGACTCATGGAGGTCATGACTTCTTGGTCAAAGCTGATGTCGTTGATTGCCAGGTCGAGCAGGCTGTAGCCCCAGCCAGCCAGCTGTTCGTTGAGGTGTCCTGACCCCCGCAAATCGGTCCACCTCCTATGAGTAATGACCCTCAGATAGAACTGGGGTTGGAGGTTGACCATGAAAAGAACCAGGCACACGCCCGAACAGATTGTGCGCAAGCTCAGAGTTGGTGGGGCTGCGCAGCGAGATGGCGTTTCGCAGTGCCGAAACTGCCAGGTCGCTTGTCATCCGCGAGCCAATGGAGTAGCCAACGATGCGGCCCGAAAACACATCGAGTAGCGAGGCCATGTAGAGGGTTCCCTCAATGGTCTTGTGTTCAGTGATGTCAGTCAGCCACACCTGGTTCATTTCGGTCGCTCGAAAGTCACGCTTGACGAGGTCGTCGTGGACCGGTGGCCCCGGTTTCTTGCCGTAACGGGATTTTTTGACGAAACTCGCCCAGATCTGAGCTTCAGAGCACAGTCGCCAAACACGCCGTTCACCAATGGTGTGGCCCTTCACCACCAGTTCGTCCGCGAGGAATCGATACCCAAAGGGTGGATCATCACGGTGGGCGTCGACCAACAGATTGGTGATTAGTTAGTCGAGGTGCAACCGCCCCGACTCCCATAACCAGATGAGGTGGTCGACCTGGGGAACGGTGAGCTGCCACCCTTCCTCATTGATTAATTCGTTGATCGCCCGCTCAAGCAACCGAGAGGTTTCGTCAGGCGAAACTTCTCGACCTAACACCCGAGAAACGAATCGCATGGTCATCACGTCTGGCTTGACGTAGGGTCCTCCAATCAACAGCAAAAAGTATCGAGCGGTAGCGGGTCCGATCCCTGAAACCTTTTGTAAGTCAGCAATCAAATTGTCGCCAAGAACCAACCGATTACTTCGTGACCAAAGGACATCGAACTCAGCAACGTGGTTTAATCGTGATTCGATTCGTGGAATGCGGTTGTGCGCAGTGTGAATTCGACGGGCGAGTGACTCGACGACGAGAGACTTTCGATTCCCTCCGATCACTGCTCGATTGAAGTAGAGGTGGTCGGCGAGGGCGTTTTCAGTTGATGACTCCGGATAGGCGGCACGTACGTTGTCATGAACCTTGAGCAGGTAATCAAGATCGAACCACGCAAACTCGGGGTCAGTCGCATCAACCTTTTCGAGTGCTGGCTTGATGCGTTGGATGATGTTGAGCACGGCACCGTACCGAGAGTTCGCAGAGAAAACTGCGTCGATGGCTGCCAATCCCGTTGAGCGGTAGCCATCATTAAGCGGGAGCGGGCTGTGTTGCGCCATGCAGCGCTCAACAAACCCTTTAACGGCTGCCTTGACTTTCAGATGATTCATTAAAACTCCTTTTCCAGATGTAAAACCGAATTAGATTCTCTGTTATTATAGTCGTTAGGAGGAACAATGAAGCAAAAGAAAAAAAGTCGGTGTGCATCGAGGGTGGGGCGGACGTTGTACTTGATCGACGGCTGTAACCTCGCCGGTCACCGATGCCCAAATCCAGAACAGGTTGTCGCCATGTGGGGCGACTTGGTGCGCACCCTTCCGGCAGCACTTGAGGATCAGATCTATGTTTTTGTCGACGGTGGAAATCCCGCTTTTCTCTTCGCCGCACAGCTGACCGGCATTCGCCATTCACTGATTATTGGCCACGGGGAAAATGGCGCAGATAAAGAAATGCTCCTCTTCGCTTCGGATTTAGAGCACTATTACCGCCAGGGATTTACAAAGCTCGTCATCGGTTCCGCCGACCGCTGTTTTGAGGATCTTGTGGCAACGGCGAAGTCAATTGGGTTTGAAACCACCTCGATTGTCAGTGCTCAGGGTGAGAAAACGAGGTGGGTGCGGGACTCGGACCGTACTTATTGTTTAGATGGAAGGCGCCTCAACTCTCGTGGTTCGAACTGGCGGACCAGTTTGGGAGAAGATGGCTCATCGAGTGTTGTCGGGGGAGTGGTATGTCGGAGTCGATGAGCTGCACCAATGGTCACCAATTGTTCGACGATGAGAGGTTCTGTGGCGATTGTGGAGCCCATTCTGCGAGCACGATTCTGCTGCCTTGCCGAGAATGTGGTGTCACGCCTAACCGCGATGTCAACTTCTGTACGAACTGTGGGCGGCCGTATCAATCCACGACAGCGTCGCGTGTTTCAACTCCTCCACACATCGCGAGGAGTTTTGGGCGCAATCACGACGTGATCAAGAGGGCCGTTGCCCCCCGAAAGGGTGACGTCCTTAGAACGAGCGACATTCTGGCTCTCGTGCTCACTATTGACCCAAGCTTCAGCCCCGGAAGTCTTCTGCCAAATGATCATGCGAGTGGTAACCGTGGTGCTTGTGGGTGCAGTTTGTACAAGGGTGGCTCGGAGGCCGATCCAATTTTTGAGCGAATTTCTTCAGGAAGGTACCTCGTGCTCGGTGGTGAGGCGATCGTAGGCGAGGGGCTCAAGACCATTGACATCGTGCCCCCAGCGTCAAAACCAGCGTTTGAGGATCTCTTTCGCCTCGACGGACAATCGACGACCGACAACGGCGTTCCGACAACAGATGGCCTCCGCGCTTCGGATTGGTTGAGGTCAGAGGGTCTGCAAGCAATTGATCAGGTCCTCGGTCGCTATGCAGCAACGATTTTGAGCGGTACTAAGGGTGGGCGCTATATCAATGTCGGTGTGAAGCTTCCGACCATCCCCGGCCTCGAGTATCTTTCACCGCATTGGGCAATCGGCCTCGATACGAGGCGAGACTTCGTCCTTGGTCAGAGACCGATGGTTGGAGCTCTGTATTACGGCGTTCGCTGTAGCCAAAATGTCCGCGGTGTGCTTGGTGACGCGGCAAACCAAGCCCTCGCACCCGTTCTCGGCGGGCGATGGGAGAGACCCGACCAGTTTTGGGCTATTTGGAAGTCGCCGACGACGGTGGCTGCCTCAGGGGAGATACTTACGCCCGATGAGTTCATCGAGAATCTTTTGTTGGAGTTCACCAAAGGTTACGAAGCGATTATCACGCAGTTTGGGTCCATGCCCTAAGTCGATTGGGATGGGCTCGCGTTGTCTGGTCCTGGGTGGAGTAGCTGGGACAGGGTCGAGGCGCGGCGTAGGAGACTTGCTCGAAGCATCGACAAGGTTGAGGC
>Ga0208744_1000428_pt1 | contig 15646 bp, 17 predicted proteins | sample CryBogCBH24Aug09_FD_184620 | JGI IMG/M metagenome (GOLD analysis project Ga0208744, IMG submission 184620) | Freshwater microbial communities from Crystal Bog, Wisconsin, USA - CBH24Aug09 (SPAdes) (version 2) | ecosystem: Environmental > Aquatic > Freshwater > Lake | place: Crystal Bog...
GCGCGGGCATGAAAGGTAAACCAGTGCCTAAAACGCTTCTTGCTGAACGTAATAGCCCAACGCACCACCCACATCTGACGGGTGAGATTAACCCAAAGCACGACAAGCCACACGTCCTTCGTAATCTTAAGGGCTGCTAATGCCTTCATTTGCACACGACGACGTTGTAGGCGCGGGTAAAGTAGCCGAGGCGGACGATAAAGAACGCATTTCGCAAATGCTCCATCGGTTTGAGATGGCGCTGTCGGCTTACTCTGAGTCGCGCGACGACGAGGTCGATGATCTACGCTTTATGGCTGGCTCGCCAGACAATCAGTGGCAATGGCCTGCTGACGTGCTGGCGACTCGTGGGTCGGTGCAAGGACAAACGATCAACGCTAGACCGTGTCTAACGGTCAACAAGCTGCCGCAGCACGTCCGTCTGGTGACGAACGAACAGCGGCAGAACCGCCCAACGGGGCGTGTCATACCGGCGGATGAGAACGCTGATCCGCTGGTCGCTGAGATCTTTGACGGTATCGTGCGGCATATCGAGTATATGTCAGACGCTGACGTGGCCTATGACACCGCTTGTGACAATCAGGTCATCTATGGTGAGGGCTACATACGGCTTTATACGGAGTATGTGAGCGAGAACTCGTTCGATCAAGACATTAAGATCGGACGCATCCGCAACAGCTTTAGCGTCTATATGGACCCGACAATTCAAGACCCATGCGGCCAGGACGCCGAGTGGTGCTTTATTGTTGAGGATATAGAAAAGAAAGAATACGAGCGACTGTTTCCTGACGCAACGCCCATCTCAACAATGATGACGCAAGGCGTAGGTAATGAAGCCAAAGGCATGTGGATCAAGCAGGACACGATCCGCATTGCTGAATATTTTTATAAAGAGCATAAAAAAGAGAAGTTGAATCTATACCCCGGCAATGTCACGGCGTTTAATAATTCGCCTGAAGACAAAATGCTGAAGATGCAGTTTGGCAAACCGCTGCGCTCACGCGAAGTCGATAGAACGCGTGTAAAATGGCTCAAGACAAACGGCTTTGAGGTGTTAGAAGAGCGCGACTGGGCGGGTAAATATATTCCTGTCATTCGCGTGATCGGCAATGAGTTTGAGGTCGAAGGATCTATTTTCATAAGCGGTCTAGTGCGTAATGCTAAAGACGCACAACGCATGTATAACTATTGGGTCAGCCAAGAAGCAGAAATGCTGGCACTGGCTCCAAAAGCTCCTTTTATTGGCTATGGCGGTCAATTTGAGGGCTATGAGATGAATTGGAAGACGGCCAATACAAACAATTGGCCGTATCTGGAGGTCAATCCAGATGTCACGGACGGAGCAGGAAATCCTCTCCCCTTACCGACTCGCTCTTCTCCACCAGAAGCTCAGATCGGGCTTATACAGGCTAAGAGCGGTGCGGGCGAGGACATCAAAGCGACCACGGGTCAGTATGATAGTTCAATTGGCGCGACAAGCAACGAACGAACGGGTCGTGCTATTCTTGCGCGGGAGCGGCAAGGCGACACGTCTACTTACCACTACGTCGATAATCTTTCCCGCGCTGTCAAATATGTCACAAGACAACTCGTAGATCTGATCCCTAAGATCTATGACACGCAGCGCGTGGCGCGGATCATTAAGCCAGACGGCGAAGTTGGGATGGCTAAGATCAACCCACAACAGCCGGAAGCGATTCGGTCAATCAGAGACGTTAACGGCATTGAGATTGAAAAGATCTACAATCCAAACGTTGGAACTTACGATGTGCAAGTCTCTAGCGGACCTAGCTATATGACCCGCAAGCAAGAGGCTATGGACATGATGGGCCAGATCCTTCAGACCAACCCTGCACTTTGGTCGGTAGCTGGCGATTTGTTTGTTGAGAATATGGATTGGCCTGGTTCGGCTGAAATGGCTAAACGCTTCCAAAAAATGCTTGACCCGAAGGTTCTTCAGAACACGGATGAGTCGCCAGAAGCGCAAGTTATGCGTCAGCAGATGAATCAGATGGCGGATCAGATGGAACAGACGACCGCCATGATTCAGCAACTTCAGAACAGCTATGATATGCAAAAATTAAAGATCGACGAGCAGAACACGCAAATTAAGGCTTTTGACGCTGAAACTAAGCGTATTCAAGCTACTGCCGCCAACATGACACCAGAACAAATTCAGGATATAGTGCTTGGAACCGTCGCTGCGGCTATGGATACAGGCGATATTGTGCGTGGAACACAGGCTAGAAACCCTGAACAAGGTGAATTAGGCATATGAAAGCGGCGGATTTCGTAGGACATCTGTTCTTAGCCCGCGATGTGACGCATAGTGTGCATCTGAACACGCGATCATATGCAAAACATAAGGCGTTAAACAAGTTTTATGATAAGATTATTGACCGCGCGGATGATTTTGCGGAAGCCTATCAAGGTCGACATGGTCTAATTGGCCCGATTTCATTAATGTCTGCCAAAAAGACGACAAATGTAGTAGAATTTTTGGAAGATTCGCTAAAAGACATCGAAGATAACCGTTTTAAGGTCTGTGACGAGTCGGATACAGCCCTTCAGAACATCATAGATGAGATTGTCGGGCTGTATTTAAGCACCCTATACAAGCTCAAATTCTTGGCGTGAGGCTAAAATGGCGCTCTATAAATCAATTAGTGCAACTACTCAGATCAAGGTCGGCGCGACCAAATTGCTCGGTATTTTTATAACGTCAGGCACCAGCCCGACCGTTGCGGTGTATGATTCGGCTACGGCGTCGAACAGTGACCCAACTGTGCTTGCGACACTGACAGCTACTGCGCCAGTGCATTATAATCTGACGGGCGACGCAAATGGTTTGTTTTTAAGTAAAGGCTGTTATGTGGTTCTTGGCGGCACAAATCCAGTGGCTACTATTGTCTACGAGTGATCTAAATGGCTTTTATTTATAATCTTACAGATACTTGGACAGACAATACCGTAACTTGGAACGGCATTAAGCTCGCCGTCACAAACACGGCGTCTGGCGCTGCTTCAGATCTGTTGAATTTGACTATTACAGGCGTGACGACAGCGTCTTTTGTGGTCGATAAAAGTGGTAATTTAGATCTTACGGGTTCTGTTAATAATTTAACAATTACGCCTCCAGCGAATAATGCAACGCTGACGATGGCTGATGGCTCAAGCCTTATTACGTCAGGTGCTTATAGCGCTACATTTACATTTACCGGCACGACCACGCTGACGCTACCAACCAGCGGCACGGTCACAGCGCTTGGTAACTCAACAACTGGCTCTGGCAGCATCGTATTAGCGACCAGCCCGACGCTTTTAACGCCTAATCTTGGCGTTCCATCAGCTCTGACGCTGACAAATGCGACAGGGCTGCCGATCTCAACGGGTCTGACCGGCACCGGCACAGGCGTATTGACGGCTTTGGCTGTTAATGTTGGTTCTGCGGGTGCTTTTGTTACGTTTAACGGCGCGCTTGGCACACCTAGCAGCGGCAATTTAGCAAACTGCACAGGTTATCCAACAGGCAGTATTTCAGGTCTTGGCACTGGCGTAGCAACAGCTCTGGCTAACAATGTCGGCTCTGCGGGCGCTATCGTCGTGCAGAACGGCGTCCTTGGCACGCCATCTAGCGGCACGCTGACCAACGCAATAGGTCTTCCACTGACAACTGGCGTGACTGGCACGCTGCCGGTCGCCAATGGCGGCACAGGCGTTACAACAAGCACAGGCACTGGATCGGTTGTTCTTTCAACAAGTCCAACGTTTGTTACACCAATCTTAGGCACACCAACTTCAGTTACGCTGACAAACGCTACTGGTTTGCCTCTTACAACTGGCGTGACGGGCACGTTGCCAGTCGCTAATGGCGGCACGGGCATCACGTCTTTTGGTACAGGAGTTGCCACGGCGCTCGGCGTTAACGTCGGATCGGCTGGCGCTTTCGTTGTTAATGGCGGCGCGCTTGGCACGCCATCGTCAGGGACTCTGACAAATGCGACGGGACTACCTATTAGCACAGGCGTTAGCGGCCTTGGGACAGGTGTTGCGACGTTCTTGGCGACGCCATCGAGCGCTAATCTTGCATCGGCTGTCACAGATGAGACGGGATCGGGATCGCTAGTATTCTCGACCGCACCGACATTCGGCACCAATATTACGGTTGGCACCGCGTCTTTTTCGACGGGTATTGTCAATCTTAAAGGCACAACATCTGGCACTGTTGCTCTGTCTGTTGCTGATGCGGCAGGCACATGGACAATGAAACTGCCTACAACCGCTGGCACGAACGGTTATTATCTTCAGACTGACGGTCTTGGTAATACGTCATGGGCTGTCGGTGGTGGTGGCGGTGGCGGCTCCCCAGGCGGCTCAACGACGCAGATCCAGTATAATAACGCAGGCGCTTTTGGTGGTTCGCCAGCATTTACGTTCAACGGCACAACAACAGTTGGTCTTGGCGTAGCCTCAACAACAGGCGGTATTTTTAACCTTTATAATGCGTCTAGCGCATACGCTGTCAGCCTTAAATCTGGCAACAATTCAGCCGCTTGGTCAATGACTCTCCCAACGTCAGGCGGAACGAATGGTTATTTTCTGCAAACTGACGGCTTTGGTAATACCACTTGGGCTGCGGCTGCGGCGGGCACGATCAATACCGGCACCGTTGGTCAGCTTACCTATTATAGCGGCACCAACACGCTGTCCGGCAATGCTAACGCTACTATTTCTAGTGGCGCGCTGACATTAGGCCAAGCAGGCACAGCGGCAGGATCGCTTGTTCTGTCAGGTTCAACATCTGGCACATCTACGATCAGCGTTCCGGCTGTTGCAGGAACAGGCACAACATTTACATTGCCTGCGTCTAATGGCACCAACAATTACGTTTTAACCACAAATGGTTCTGGCGTTACTTCTTGGTCGCAAGTTAGTTTAACCGCTGGCGTAACCGGCGTATTGCCAGTTGCTAACGGTGGCACAAACGCATCTTCGGCTGGTATTACGGCCTTCAATAACATTACTGGTTATACCGCTACTGGCGCTACAGGAACGACAAGCACGAATCTTGTTTTCTCAACGTCGCCTACCATTACGACGCCAACCACAAGTGGAAATATAACAGCTACAGGAATAGGCGCGCTATTCTTAGCTGACTTTAGTAACGCAACTGTTCTCAGCCGTTTCTCATTCCAGACTAGCACGACTAACGCCACTACGGGCATTTATGCGCTGCCTAATGGCACTTCTACTGGCGCTGCTTGGCAAGCGACTAACAATTCTGACCCGACTAATGCCAGCAAGATAATGATAACAACGAACGCCTCTACGGACGTTCAGTTAGTGTCAGGTATTAACGGCACAGGCACATATCTACCGCTTTCAATTTACACAAGCGGCGGTATATCGGCGCAATTTAGCACGACTAAAGGCACTTTTACGCTTGGTGTGTCGGGATCTACAGCGGGTGTTCTTAACATCGCTGGATCTACGGCAGGCACGGTATCTATCCAAGGCGCTGCAAGCGCAGGAACATACAATTTTAATTTACCAACAAGCGCCGGAACTTCAGGCCAGCCGTTACTGTCAGGTGGCGGCGGCGCGTCGTCTATGACCTTTGGAACGCTTGGCGTTTCAGGCGGCGGCACGGGCGCATCCTCCGCTGGTATTACGGCCTTCAACAATATCACAGGTTACACAGCGGCAGGGGCGACAGGAACCACAAGTACGAATCTTGTGTTCTCAACTAGCCCGACGCTTGTTACGCCGACTTTAGGTGTAGCTTCAGCCACAAGCGTAAATAAAGTCGCAATTACAGCGCCAGCCACAAGCGCTACATTGACTATTGCGGATGGCAAAACATTAACTGCAAGTAACTCTATTACAATTGCAGGAACAGACGGCAAAACAGCCTCATTTAGCAATTCGATTACGTTTGCGGGCACCGATTCTACAACGATGACGTTCCCGCCAACGTCATCAAGTATCGGCTATCTTAACATCCCGCAAGTTGGCGGCGCAGCTAAGACAGGTAATTATACAGGTTTGTTAGCAGATAGCGGTCAAATGGCCGTTATGAACGCAACCACATTAACGTATACGATTCCAGCTAATAGCTCGGTTGCTTATCCAGTAGGAACAGTGCTAACCATTGTAAATACTTTTGCCGGAAATCTGACAATAGCTATTACTACAGATACTCTTACTATTGCAGGAACGACCACTGGCGGCGCGGGCGTATCAAGGACACTTGCGCAAAATGGCGTAGCTACGGCGCTTAAAGTGACTTCGACGAGTTGGTATATCAGCGGTTCGGGGCTATCATAATATGGCGGGTATATTAAACCAGATAATAACCGGTATACATAAGCCTGTTACAATATCGTATTTATTAGTCGCTGGCGGCGGCGGCGGTCAAACTAACGTAGGCGGCGGTGGCGGGGCAGGCGGTCTTTTATCCGGCTCAACCACTATTTTAAGCGGAATAATTTATCCTATTACCGTTGGAACCGGCGGCGCAATCGGAGGCAACGGCAACAATTCTATTGCGCTAGGACTTACAGCCATAGGCGGCGGCGCTGGGGGTAGTTATGCTGGTGCAGGTTCTAGCGGTGGGTCGGGTGGCGGCGGTGGTGGTGCAACTGGTGGGGCTGGTAGTAATACTTCTGGACAAGGTAATCCAGGAGGCACAGGCGCTAGCGGTTTTGCTGGCGGCGGCGGCGGCGGCGCTGGTGGCACAGGTGGTTCTGGTTCAGGTTCTACGCCAGGAAACGGCGCTAATGGTTCTGCGTCTTCAATTACAGGTTCATCGGTAACATATGCAGGCGGTGGTGGTGGCGGAAATGGATCGTCTGTAGGCGGTACAGGTGGCGGCGGTGCGGGTGGCCCTGGCGGCGTTGCAGGAACCGCTGGAACAAATGGATTAGGTGGTGGTGGTGGTGGTGGTGGTGGTGGTGGCGCGGCAGGTGGCGCTGGTGGTTCTGGAATAGTAATATTGTCAGTCCCAACGTCTAGCTATTCTGGCGTAACAACAGGTTCACCAACTGTTACCACTAGCGGGGGAAATACAATTTTACAGTTTACTAGCTCTGGATCTTATACAGGATAAAGGGCATGACTTATTTTGCAAAAGTTGAAAATGGGATAGTGACGCAAGTAATTGTTGCGGATCAAAATGTTATTGATAGTGGTTTATTTGGAGATCCTTCTATTTGGTTTCAAACAGATTATTATACTTATGGCGGCGTGCATTATGGCGTTGACGGTAAACCTGACGGTGGCGCGCAATTTAGAATGAACTATGCAGGGATTCATTTTGCATATGACGCGGCGTTAGACGCTTTTATACCTCCAAAACCGTATCCATCTTGGTTATTAAATACAACAAGTTGTCTATGGATAGCACCTATTCCGTATCCAAACGACGGTAAATATTATGTATGGAATGAAACAACGCAAATGTGGGATGTAATAGACTAATGTTCACAAATGAAGAATTGAACACACTTATTCAGCTTTTGGACATCGCCACTAAAGCTGGCGGTTTGGGCGTTGCTCAACAGGCGCTACCTTTAGCGGTAAAAATACAACAACAGCTACAACCTGTTGACGTTCCAGCTACTGAAGAGTAATACTATCAATTAACCGACTGGCCGGAAAGCTAGGTAGCACATGAGTGATGAAGAACAGGCTGTAGCGGAGATCAGCCCCGCGCCGGAACAGGAAGCCACGGCGGCACCTGAATCTGTTGAGACGACGCCGGAGGAACAACAGTCTACAAAATCGTTCACTCAAGAAGAGCTGGACGCGATTGTAGGCAAACGCCTCGCAAGAGAACAGCGCAAATGGGAAAGAGAGCAAGCTCAACGGCTTGCGGAGCAACAGGCTAAACAACAGCCCGTCGCACCTCCGCCTGCGCCAGATGATTTTGAGAACGCACAGGTTTATGCAGAAGCATTAGCCGAGCGTAAAGCTCAAGAGATGCTGGCACAACGGGAGGCCGCAAAGCAGCAAGCGGCTCTTTTGGATGCGTATCACGACCGTGAGGAAGACGCTCGGTCTAAGTATGACGACTTTGAACAAGTCGCGTATAACCCGAATCTTCCTGTAACGGACGTAATGGCGCAGGCCATCCAGGCTTCTGATATTGGCCCCGATGTGATTTATCACCTTGGGTCTAATCCAAAAGAAGCACATCGGATTTCCAGATTACCGCCTGTCTTGCAGGCACGGGAGATTGGTAAACTTGAGGCTAAATTAGCTTCAGATCCGCCGGTCAAAAGGACATCAACTGCCCCTGCTCCTATTGCTCCTGTTGCTCCGCGTTCATCTGGTGCCCCGACGTATGATACAACTGACCCCCGGTCAATGAAATCAATGTCTACATCTGAATGGATTGAAGCGGATAGACAGCGGCAACTTAGGAAGTTAGAGGCTCAACGTCGCAGATAGGTGACATAAAATGAGCAATTCACTCTTAACAATTGATATGATTACGAGAAAGGCTCTGGAAATTCTGGAGAACAATCTTGTAATCACCCGCACGGTCAACCGCCAGTATGACGACAGCTTTGCCGTCGAAGGCGCTAAGATCGGTTCGACCCTCCGTATCCGTCTTCCTGACCGCGCTTTGGTCACGGACGGTGCTGCCCTTCAGGTTCAGGACGACAACGAGCAATACACGACCTTGACGGTTTCTTCACAGAAGCACATTGGCGTGAACTTTACGTCTGCCGAACTTACGATGCAGTTGGACGACTTTGCTGAACGCGTGCTTAAGCCACGTATTTCTCAGCTTGCTTCCAGCATCGACGCGGACGTCGCTAATGCTTATCAGCAGATCTATAACTCTGTTGGCACACCAGGCACGACGCCTGCTACGTCACTTGTTCTTCTTCAGGGCAACCAGAAGCTGAACGAGTTCGCTACGCCGATGTCTCAGCGTTATGTCGCCGTCAACCCAGCCGCTAACGCTGGTCTGATCGAAGGCATGAAAGGCTTGTTCAATCCAGTTGATACCATCAGCAAGCAATTTAAAAACGGCTTGATGGGCGAAGGTATCCTTGGCTACGACGAGTTGAACATGACGCAGTCGATTCGTCAGTTCACGACCGGCTCGCGTAATACTTCAGCGTCTTACACTGTAACGACGACTGTTGCGACGCAGGGTCAGTCAACGATTGGCATCAGCGGTGCAACGACCGGTGAAACACTTGCTGTTGGTGACGTGTTCACCATCGCTGGTGTGTATGCTGTCAACCCGCAGACCCGTGAGTCAACTGGTTCGCTTCAGCAGTTCGTAGTAACTGCGGCTAACACCGCTGCGTCGTCTGCTTATTCGAGCGTGTCGATCTCTCCTGCGATCTATACGTCAACAAACGCTCTAGCAACCGTCAACAGCTTCCCTGTTTCGGGCGCTGCTATCACATTCCTCGGCGCTGCTTCGACGACGTATCCACAGAACTTGATCCATCACAAAGACGCGATCTCTTTCGCGACTGCCGATCTTCTCCTTCCACAAGGTGTTGATATGGCTTCGCGTCAGGTTCACAACGGCATTTCGTTGCGTATTGTCCGCCAATACGACATCAACAATGATCGTATGCCTTGCCGTATTGACGTGCTGTATGGCTACAGCGCGATTCGTCCGGTAATGGCCGCTCGTCTTTGGGGCTAATAAGAGGGGGCGAAAGCCCCTTCTTTCTCGCAATTTAGGAGTTAAATCACATGGCACTTCCTTCAGTCGGTGGTGGCTATCAGTTAGGCGATGGCAACCTTAATGAACAGGTATTGGGCGATCAAGGCTCGATTACAGCTCTAACGGGCGCAGCTAATACGCTTACGGCAGCTCAAGCTACGTCAGGCATTATTACTGTTGCAAGTGGCGGCGCAGGCGCTTCTGTCGTGACCGTTCCAACGGGCGCGCAGTTGGATGCTCTGCTGACGAACGCTAAGATTGGCAGCACGTTTGATGTTTCTATTATCAACATCTCAACGACCAGCGGCGACGTTGTTAACCTTGCTGTTAACACAGGCGTCACGTTTGTTGGTAACGTTTATCTTGCCATCAATTCAGCTTCGGCTGCTGCTGTCACCTCTGGCATCTTCCGCTTTGTTCGCACAGCGGCAGCTACTTGGGTTGGTTACCGCGTCGCTTAATAGGGTGGGCTTTGGCCCACTCTTTTCTTTTAGGAGATTAAAATGGTCAATACCAAACCAGTTGGTGTTGCCTACTCTGATCCACAGCTTGTAAGCGGCACGACCATCGACGGCGCTGTCATTACAAATCCAACGATCACAGGCGCATCAATTACAGGCGCAGTTACGGCGTCTACGCTTAATCTTGCTGTCGCTAAACCAGCAGCAGCAGGAACGAACCAAGCCACAGCTACCGCTCTTGGCGCTGGTTTTAGCTGGGTCACGGCTGCTGACGGAACTAAAGGTGTTGCGTTACCAACCGGTGTAGCAGGTCTTGTTGTCATCGTGAAAAATGATGATACGGCTAATGCTATTCTTAAAGTGTATTCGGCTAATGATTCCAACAGCGCCGCTATTAACGCTGTTGCTTCTGGCACCGCATATTCTATGGCTGCTAAGACCTCAGTTATGTTTGTGGCCTATAGTGCGGTTCAGTGGTTCTCAGTTCCGCTGGTAGCGTCTTAATACTAATACCACGGGCGACCTACGGGTCGCCTGGCCCTCATAGGAGTTAATATGGCTGTTTATTATCTTCGTCATCCTATTCATGGCGTAAAAGTCGCTACATCTAATCTCGAAGTGGCGCATGACGAGGAACATGGTTGGGATCAATTTGTCCCCGGTGAGGTGACTGAAGAGCCGACCAATGCTATAGTTTCGCGACGCGGGCGCAGACAAAAGGTAGATGATGACAACGTATTCGGCATACGACCAGATCTGCGGCGCCCTGAGACTGATAGGGATGCTGGCTGAAGGTGAAACGCCTTCTTCTGAGACAGCTAATGATGCCTTAGCAGCTATGAATCAGATGATAGACTCTTGGAATACCGAGCGTCTGTCAGTCTTTTGCACTCAAGATCAGACATTTCTTTGGACGCCAAACTTTCGTGTTCAGACGCTTGGCCCTACTGGCGACTTTGTTGGCAATCGGCCTATCCGGTTAGATGACGCAACATATTTTAGAGATCCGTCAACAAACGTTTCATTTGGCATCAAGATCATTAATCAACAGCAATATGATGGTATTGCCGTTAAGACTGTGACCAGCACTTATCCGCAGGTCATATTTGTCAACATGACATATCCTAACATTACGATGAGCATTTATCCTGTTCCGACGCGTGTGTTGGAATGGCATTTTATTTCTGTTTCTACGCTCGATACGCCAGCGACATTGGCAACGCCTTTATTATTTCCGCCGGGTTATCTACGCGCATTTAAATATAATCTGGCTTGTGAAATTGCTCCTGAGTTTGGCGTCGAGCCATCACCTACAGTTAGCCGCATCGCTATGGCGTCAAAACGCGATCTGAAACGCGTCAATAATCCTGACGACGTCATGGCGTTGCCTTACAGCATGATGCAACGCCGCCAGCGCTTTAACATTTATGCAGGTAATTACTAATGAAGACGCCTATCCTCGGCTCTTCTTATGTAACCAGATCAGTCAATGCGGCAGACGCCCGCATGATAAATCTTTACCCTGAGATTATACCTGAAGGCGGTAAAGAGGCCGCGTGGCTACAACGAGCGCCAGGTCTTAGACTTCTTGCTATTGTTGGCGCAGGTCCTATTCGCGGTCTGTGGGCATTTGGTAATTACGGCTATGTCGTCTCTGGCAATACGCTCTACCGCGTCGATACAAACTGGCTTCCGACATCATTAGGCACAGTAGCAGGCTTTGGCCCTGTCAATATGTCCAATAATAATACGCAAGTTTATATTGCTGCGGGAACGTATGGGTATATTTACGATACATCTACAAATACATTTTCACAAATTACAAGCGCCAACTTCTATGGCGCTGTAGGTGTCGGTTATCTTGATGGATATTTTGTTTATAACCAGCCAAGAACGCAGAATTTTTGGGTATCAAATCTTCAAGATGGCCTGACTATACAGCCATTAAATTATGCGGCGGCTGATGGCGCTCCAGATGATCTTGTCACTCTGATCGTCGATCATCGCGAGGTTTGGCTATTCGGGTCTTATACAGTTGAGGTTTGGTATGACGCAGGTTTGCCGACTTTTCCATTAGCGCGTATTCAAGGAGCGTTTAATGAGATCGGTTGTGCAGCAGCTTATTCTGCCGCTAAACTTGATAACGGCATTTTTTGGCTTGGCACAGATCAGCGCGGTAAAGGTATAGTTTATCGCTCTAATGGTTATTCTGGGGAGCGCATTTCAACGCACGCTGTTGAATGGCAGATTCAACAATACTCACAAATTTCTGACGCTACAGCTTATACATATCAGCAAGATGGTCATTCGTTCTATGTGCTAAACTTTCCAACAGCAGATAGAACTTGGGTTTATGATGTAGCCACACAAGCCTGGCATGAGCGTGCTGGGTGGGATAACGACACGTTCACGCGGCAACGCGGTAATTGTCAGATGTTTTTTAATAACACAAACGTCATCGGCGATTATCGCGCAGGCGCTATCTATTCATATGACTTAAATGTTTATTCAGAAGCTGGAACAATTCAAAAATGGTTACGATCGTGGCGAGCGTTGCCTACAGGACAAAATGATCTAAATCGTTCAGCTCAACATAGCCTTCAACTCGATTGTGAGACAGGTGTCGGGCTTTCCGGTTATAGTCAGGATGAAGTCAATGCTATTATTTATATTTATGACCGCGCTAACAATTTCATTCTTGACCGTTCTGGGTCTGCTTTAACAATCCGTAACTACACTCAATATACCGTTACGAATGGCGCTGACCCACAGGTCATGCTGAGGTGGTCAGATGACGGTGGGCATACATGGTCTAATGAACATTGGCGTTCTATGGGCCAGATTGGTCAAACAGGCTATCGCACCATCTGGCGACGTCTTGGCATGACAACAAAGCTCCGCGACCGCGTGTATGAGGTGTCAGGAACTGATCCGGTCAAAATAGCTATCGTTGGTGCAGAGTTGCATGTGGACGGCACCAATGCCTAACGTAAATCCCAACAACACACAAATTCCTGCGCCGCGCGTTGAATTTATTGATAAAGCTACAAATTTTGTTTCGCGCGCATGGTATACATGGCTGTTTAATATCTACCAAGCTGTTCAGGCTGGTGAGCGATATGGATCATATTATGATACAACAACGCAAAGCGCCGCCGCTATAAACACAGCTTATGCCGTTACTTTTAATAGTGCTTATGTTGATGCGTCCAATAATATTCTGCAATATGGCGTTTATGTCGGATCGCCTACGTCTCGCATTTATGTAGACACTACAAGCACATATAACTTTCAGTTTTCATTACAGTTAACCAGTTCAAGCGGCAGCGCACAAAATGTCTATATCTGGGCTGATGTTAATGGAACGTCAGTGCCTTATTCAGGCACAAAAGTCACTCTTCAAGGATCTAACGCCGCGTCTGTCGCTGCGTGGAATTTTGTGCTAAACCTACAAAAAGGCGATTATTTTCGTCTTATGTGGTCTACTGACAGCACAAACGTAAAAATAACAGCGTTTAGTAATTCAAGCCCTGTTCCAGCTATTCCTTCGGCTATTATAACCGTCACAAGTATTGTAGGTGCATAAATGACTGTTCTTACACCAGCCGCAAAAATGCAGTTTTTTGCTGCTTCAGGCATCCCTCTTGCGGGTGGTCTGCTTTATACTTACGCCGCAGGCACGACGACACCATCAGCTACCTATACGGATAGCTCTGGTGGAACGGCTAATAGCAATCCTATTGTTCTTGACGCGAGAGGCGAGGCTAACGTCTGGCTTGGAGCGGCGACGTATAAGTTTAAATTATGTGACTCTACCAATACTGAGATCTGGACTGTTGACAATATTTCAGCTCCTACTTCGGCGCTGTCGCCGGTTTTGTCTGGCAACGTTACTGTTTCATCGAACAGTAGCGGCGCGGCTCTTAAAGTTACTCAGACCGGCACAGGCGCTATTTTTGTCGCTCAAAATTCAGCTGACCCTAATTTAATTCCTTTTATTGTTAACGCATCTAATAACGTTGGTATTCAGACATCAGCCCCAGGCGCAGCGTTAGACGTAGCTAATAATGGCGCGATCTGGTTATCTAATTCGGGTGTGGCACGGTCGATTATATCGGCTGACGGGTCTAATTCCTATTATTCGGCTGAAGGCGCTCGCAGTATAGTTCTTAAAGCTAACGGCACGACGCTGTTTACGATCAATACGACGAACGCTACGGCGACGATTCCGATTATTTTACCCGCCGATCCCACTACAGCGCTTCAGGCTTCCACTAAACAATATGTTGACACTCTTACTGGCGCACCGGCAGGTATTATTATGGCGTTTGCTGGATCAACCGCGCCAACAGGATTTCTTGCCTGTGATGGATCGGCAGTATTACGCGCGACTTATGCCACTCTTTTTGCCGCAATTGGCACAACATGGGGCGCAGGTAACGGCACAACAACGTTTAACGTGCCAGATCTTCGCGGAACATTTTTGCGCGGCACTGGCACTAACGCTACAGGATCATCTAGCGGTGCGGTCGGCCCAGCGGTCGGCACTTATGCAGCCGATACTTTTCAAGGTCACTATCATTCTATTAATGACCCGACCCATGCTCACAGTTATGATAAAATTGTATCCGGCACTGGTTTTGCGGGTGGTAGTGGAGGTCAAACTCTTACATCTACTACAGGAACATCTTCAACAAATATAACCGTTCTCTCGCCGTCCAATGACGGCACAAACGGCGTGCCACGCACCGGCACCGAAACAAAGCCAAAGAACTATGGCGTGCTATACATCATCAAAACATAGAAATGAGGCTATGGTTGTCGGCTATCAGGCGACAGATTGGCATATACCGATGACTTTTGAGCAATACACTCAAATTGTAAAGGACTGGGATATAAAAGCCATCTTAAAGGATCAAACGGTTATAGGAGCCATCTATTCCAAAAATGGCGAAACTCATGTATCTATATTACCTGAATGGCGCAAGCGCTGGCTGACAAAAGGACTCTTGAAAGAAATTCTGGCTGATATGCAATTTACACGCGTTACGCCAGGGCATGAGTTCATGTATAATATATTGAATAGACTAGGTTACGTGTCTCAAAAGGACGGAACCGTAGCAAGAGAGAACTAAGATGGGATTTTCTGCCGCCGCTAACGCTCAAAATCAGGGCACTCAACAGGCCATGATGATGCAGGCTTTGCAGGCTCAACAGGCCCAGCAAGCCATTCAGCAAGGACAACAGCAAGCAGCAGGCGCTCTTCAACAAGGTCAAACACAAGGCGTCAATGCGTTACAGGCGGGACAGACAGGCGCGCTAGGCGCGTTACAAGATTACTATAATCAAGGCGTTGGTTATCAACAACCGTATATGCAGGCGGGCACGCAGGCTACGAATCAGCTTGCGGCGATGTATGCGCCAGGCGGTCAGTATGGTCAAATGCCAACAGCCGCGCAGCTTCAGATGGACCCAAGCTATGCTTGGC
>Ga0208744_1000442_pt1 | contig 15131 bp, 15 predicted proteins | sample CryBogCBH24Aug09_FD_184620 | JGI IMG/M metagenome (GOLD analysis project Ga0208744, IMG submission 184620) | Freshwater microbial communities from Crystal Bog, Wisconsin, USA - CBH24Aug09 (SPAdes) (version 2) | ecosystem: Environmental > Aquatic > Freshwater > Lake | place: Crystal Bog...
TCACATCTTGGCCTTTGACAAACATCTTTGCTGAAGTTTTCAGGGTCTTGGCAAAAATACCGATATTGATCATGGCAGCCAGCCAACAACATCAAAACAATCAAAATCAGATATTTCATTTTCCCTCAATTCTGGTCAAAGCCTTATCAACTCGAATTTCCAATTTTCTGACATCGGTATACATCCACGCCAACAATGGCAAAAAAAGCAAAATCACAATGAGCAAAATCACAATCAATATTAAAGCTGGTGTGTCAGACTTAGAATCATTCCCCACATCCACAGAATCATTAGAACTGTAATTGCTGAAACCACCATTCGATTTTTGACTAAATCCGCTTTTTGGTTTCGTTGCCATTGTGCTTTCCTCTTTGCCAACAACTCCTCTCGTCTTGCAAGTGCTTGGACATTCGCAATGTGCCCAATTTGTTCATTGACCCTTGAATACAAATCTTTCAATTCACTTGGTACATGATAGACCATGTAATTTGAAAGCTCAGAATTCAATTTTTCCATTTGTAAATCAGCAATCACCAACTTGATGGCAATTTCGTTGCCCTCCTCATTGGTAGCGTGTAATGCCAGCTCCTCTTGTTCTTTTTTATAGTTTTTTAAACCATTGTAGGCTTGAAAGAATTTGATCAATGCATCACTCACTTGCTGGTAAATGAGATTTTCATCAAACTCTGGTGGTGGCTCTTTTTTCTTTTTGGCAGCTTTTGGAGCTGCTTTTTGCACATTTTGTGCACTTTCTGCGTTTATTTTTTTATCTTGGCCAAAAATAGCAGTTAAAAATCCAAACAATCCTTTCGCTTTCTTTTGGACATTTTTGGCATCTTTGACAATGCCATCAATTTCTTTGACTGCATCGGTGACAATTTGCCTTCCTTCCTTGTACATTTCACACGCATCTTTGCAGAGTTTAAAAGCTCCACTTGCAAGTGCGACAAGGGTAAATGGATCAATTTTTAGAATCCAAACAATTTGTGGAAAAATGTGGCTGCCACGCCTGGCCCAAGTAACACCAAAGCCATCACTGTATAAAGCAAATACTCAATCTTGGTCATTCGCTTTTCGCCAGTTGTCAAATGCTCTTGGATGATTCTGTATCTCTCAGCACATACTGCCTCATGCACTGCCAGTCTTTTGTCGATTTCAGCGTCCATTGTTCACCCTTAAATGATGGCCAATTTTAAAACAATTCCAATGCCTTGACCACCTCATCAGGATCGACAAATGCATCATGTTTGTATTCTTGATCTTCCCACCACAAAAACTGGTCTTTGGCCAGATAATCCCGACTTTTAATCAAATTGACATTCTCTGGATGGCCAAAGATCAATGGGTCCGATACTGACCAAAGCACAATGCCAGGCTTTTTCTCGATGTATCCCAAATGCTGAAAGAATGAATCGCATGAAATCCATGTCCGACATTGCATCAGCAATTCTTTCAATTCATCCAATGGCAAATCGGGTCTGAAGTCTGGCCATATTTGCTTTTCACCACTGACCCCAATTTGTATCACTTTTTCTTTAATTTCCATCAATAAAACTGACCAATATGGGTAATTTTTAGGGTTTTCCCGACCATTCATCAGCTTTTTGGAGTATGGAGAAACAATGATCATAAATACATCTTTCTGAATGCCTCATTGAGTGAGCCTGTCCACTTCCATTGGGCCATTTTCAAATATATGTTCCACTGGTCGATGTCACCAAACAATTCTTTGGCTGCAGCAATCGATTCGCCAGCAATAATTTCTGGATAGCAAGTAAACACAATTGGGTTTTTGATATAAGGCAATATTTCAGAAAATACCAAATGATCACCCATGCCACAATTGAGCACAACAATTGTGTTATTTTTAAACTTTTGAAAGTTTTGAAATATTTGTTCATCATGCGCATACATTGATTGATCAGTCTCTGACCTGATGCCACCACTTGGATTTTTCAAATGCCAAGTGACCGCATTGGGCACCACATAAAGATCATATCCTTTTTGATGTAAAGCATTGCTAAACAATGTTTCTTCCCTGTGGGCCACTTTTGAAAGCCCCAAGTGATAATCCACAATGCCAGCTCGATACAAAAATGAGCAATGCAAATGCTCGACCTTTTTGCGTTTGTGAATATATTTCCATTGGATGTTTGGCTCTGCATCGATGTTGGCCATGGTGGCCGTTGGAAATGATTCCTCAAACTGCAATGGTGGTGTCAATATCGATCCACCAACTGCGCCCAAATTGAGATCATGCAGCGTCCAGCTGAACAATTCATGCAGCACATTGGCCTCTGGAATGGCATCATCATCCATGCGCCAAACCCATTTGTATCCCATTGTGTTGGCCGCCTGGTGGTTGTGGTGCGTGCCCTTTTTAGCAGCAAACCTCCATTCCCATTCGATTCCTTTGATGTCCATCATTTGAAACAAATTTTTATAAATCAGCTCATTTCTGACATCCCTTGGATTTTCATTGTCATCAAAAATGACCACTTTGTCTGGCCGTTTGGTCTGATTGATGATGGCAGCCAAAGCCAATGGCAGCGTTGTGTCATATCGGCCTCGAGTGCCAATGCTGCATAAAACCTTATCCACGATCCCACCTCAGAATCATCAAATTGAATCGATTGTGTTCAGTCAATGATCTTGGCTCTGATGTGATGGCTCCATGCTCGCTGATGTATTCCACATCAAAATCAAAGAAATTGGTTTCATTAAGGCCATGCAGTTTGTGGTGCTCGCCCCAAAAGCCTGGTGGCTCATTCCATGGCACTGTGATCAATAATCGGTTGCAATGTTTTTTCAGCTTTTCCACAATGTCCAATCCATTGTCCAAATGTTCAATCACCTCAAAAGCAATGATGGTGTCAAACTGTGCCAGCTGGATTTCATTGATGTCTGCACATGAAAACTTGATGGTTTCACCCCAATGCTGATCTTGAGCCACATCGATGATGATTGGGTCATAATCCAATCCCAAATATTCAATGTCATTGGGTAAAAATTGAGTGCCAAATCCAGTGCTGCAGCCAATTTCCAAAATCTTTTTGCCACGCAGATTTCGATTGGCCCACATATATCGTGTGGCCTCTCGAGGATAAACTGGATCGCCTTTCAGAAAAACTGCACGTTCATAATTGTTTGTGAGTTTCCATCGGTAATATTCTGGATTGTGCTGCTTGGCAAAATTCAACTCATTGATCAAGAGCATTTGCTCCCATGTTTTGTTTTGTATTGTCATTTTGTTTTATTGTGGTGGTTGACTTTGTTTTTGAATTTCAGCAATCAAACCAGCCACTTCTTGATAGGGTCTAGTTGCCAAATATTGAAGAATGACATTAACGAGTTGTGATTGAAGTGTTACGGTTTCCATTAGTTGCTCCAGGGTAAAGGTTGTGTTGTGGGGGAAACTGGGGGATTGACCATGCTGTTGATTTGACCATCAATGTTGGCGTAATAGTTCTCTTGGTTATTGGTTGCTTCGTTAATCCAACCTAATACCTCTGCCTGAGTCAATTGTGAATAAGGAATAAATCCTTGCTCATTTTGCTCTGGTGTGAATTGGATATTGCCATCTATTGAGGCAGTATGTCCTTGTCCGTCAGTCCCGCTGACTGTAAACAGTACATTGACCACATACCCTGTTGGGTTGGGAACTGTGTACATTTGTTTGATGGTTGTGGTGTAAGTTGTTGACATTTTATGCTCCTATTAAAGTGATGATATTACAAATGCTAAAAGTTCTTCGTAGCGAATACCTAATTGCGTAACTTCTACTGCACCTTCGTCATCTTTTTTACAAAATTCACCATTAGGTAATGTTGCGCTTCCATTGACTTCATACCAAGTATCAGAACAGAACATAGCATATTTATTTGGGTCTAAATTTTGTTCAATAAACGCAGATTGGACGTCTTGTGCAATTACTCCAATATGAATTCTTGCGCCATCGCCTTTTTTTGCCACAGAATCATTAAATTTAAAAGATTTAATTAAACCTTTAATTTTTGTGGCAACAGATTTTTCAGCATCACTTAAATTGCGAATTTGTTGCTTTAGATTTGCATCTGAAGTATTAATTAATGCTGTTGTGGCATACACAACTGTATATCTTTTTGAAGCAGTACCAAGAGCAATTGCATTATCAACACCTGGATACCATTCCAACCCATCAAATGCCATGAAATATCCATTAGCAGTTGAACCTGTAGCATCACAAGCAATTCTTATATTTCCATCTCCATCAGACAAAACAACTCTATTACTAGCTGTACGGAGGTCTATGCCACCTTGATTGCCGTTGTAGCCACCAATAATGGTGTTCTTAGAACCTGTTGTTATATAGTAACCAGCGCCTTGTGCATATTGAGAACCAATAAAAGTATTCTGAATACCAGTAGTTAGACTATATCCTGCGGCAGGACCAATAACAGTATTAAATGCACCAGCATTGCTTGTATAACCAGCTTGATAACCAATAAATACGCTGTTGTAGCCTGTGCTATTTGTGTAACCTGCTTGATAACCTACTGCTGTATTGTTAGATGCTGTGGTGTTTGCCGCTAATGCTTGTGAACCAACAGCAGTATTATATGAACCAGTTGAATTAACTGCACCAGTATTCCACCCATAAGCACCATAGCCTAAACCTGTGTTATCACTTCCTGTTGTGTTGTAATAACCAGCTTGATACCCTTGAAATAAATTTCTTGTGCCTGTTGTGTTGCTATAAGCCGCCTGATACCCTACTGCTGTATTGTTAGATGCTTGATTGTTCAAGAGCGACTGATAACCAAATGCGATGTTGTATGACCCTCCGCCATTAGAGTTATTTGTTCCAAGAGCATTTGAACCAAATGCGGCGTTGTAAGAACCATTCATCCAATATGCGGCATTGTATCCTACAACTGTGTTGTCTGTTCCTGTCGTATTTCGGTCTGCCGCTTGATAACCTACGACAGTATTATTAGCCCCACTTGTATTACCCGACATAGCACTAGCACCCACCGCAGTATTTGAAAATACAGACCCCGGACCTTGTCCAACAGTCAATCCATGAATGGTGATGTCATTGGTAATTGCAGATGTAGAACCACCTAAAGAAATAGATGTTCCACCAATGGTTATGGTTGAATTGGTAAGTGATCCATTACCAATATTGGTCAATGTATTTGTTGAACCACTAATTGACTTATTGGTAAATGTTTCAGTGCCTGCCAATGTAGCCAATGTGCCTGATGTAGGAAGTGTTACCGATGTGTTTGCTGTCGCTGTGAATGTTTGCGTGAATGCGCCTGAATGCGTTACGTTTCCACCTAATGTTAAGGTGTTTGTGCCGTTATTAACTCCAGTACCACCGTAATTAGGAGAAATTACGTTTCCATTCCATGTGCCGTTTGTATATGATCCTGCCCAATTTAATGTGTTGGTTGACCAAGAAGCATTTGAAGGAGCTTGATTGTGATAATCCCATGTACCTGCAGCAATAGAATTTGATAAAAGAATAATTTCAATATAAGAGCCAGATTGCAACGTAGCAATCGTAGTGCCTGAGTTATTCTTTACAACAACAGTTCCAGAAGACTGATTATTATTAAAAGTGTATATAGCACCTGCGGGCAATGTAGTCGCATCAGGAAGTTGGTACGTTTGACCACCAGATCCTGTCACTACAAAGTTAGGCGTTGAACTAGCAGTTAAAGTTGTCGTTGTTCCTGCGGCTGCTACGTTTGTAAAACCTTCATAAAAATCATTTGCTGTTACGTTTTGATTTGCATCTCTCAAAACAACAGAATTGGCTCCTGATGTTCCATAAGATGACCCCCAAGCAGAGCCAGTGGATACTGCTATTCCTGCGCCAGGATATGTTGTTGGCCCTTGCGCACCACTGAAACCTGACCAGCCTGAAATTCCGCTAAAACCTGACGTCCCTGACGCCCCTACTTGGCCAGACCAACCGCTAAAACCTGACGCCCCTGACGCCCCCACTTGGCCAGACCAACCAGACGTCCCGCTAAAACCTGACCAACCCGACACGCCTGACCCGCTATAACCTGAAATACCTGATGCCCCCGATTGGCCAGACCAGCCCGAAATCCCGCTATAGCCTGACGTCCCTTGCGCCCCAGAATAGCCTGACCAACCAGACACGCCTGACCCGCTATAGCCACTAAAACCCGACCAGCCAGACACACCTGACCCGCTATAGCCACTAAAACCCGACCAGCCAGACACACCTGACCCGCTATAACCGCTAAAGCCAGACCAACCAGAAATGCCAGACCAACCTGACGCCCCAGACGCCCCTACTTGACCAGACCAACCTGACGTCCCGCTAAAACCTGACCAACCAGACACGCCTGAACCACTATAGCCCGACCAGCCTGATATACCTGACCCACTATAACCGCTAAAACCTGACGTCCCGCTATAACCGCTAAAACCTGACGTCCCCGATTGGCCAGCTGGGCCAACTATTTGGCCAACATTGTTCCAGGTTGTTCCACTCCAAACGTACAAATCGCCATTGGATGAAACAATGTATGCATCATTGACATTGTTGCCTGTCGCTGGCAAATTGGCTGGTGTGGCCACTGTGCCTTTGATGTTGATCGATGTGCCTTGCTGGCCTGAGTACCCGCTGAAACCCGAATACCCTGAAATTCCTGACCCGCTATAGCCACTGATCCCGCTGAAACCAGACCAGCCTGACGTCCCTGACGCCCCCACCGCCCCGCTGAACCCAGACCAGCCTGACGTCCCTGACGTCCCTACTTGGCCAGACCACCCCGAAGTCCCGCTAAAACCAGACCAGCCAGAAATGCCCGACCAACCACTGGCTCCAGACCCGCTAAAACCTGAATAGCCAGATATACCTGAACCACTATAGCCCGACCAGCCTGAAGTCCCTGATGCCCCAACTTGGCCTGACCAGCCACTAAACCCTGACGTCCCTGACGTCCCTGACGCCCCTGAATAGCCTGACCAACCAGACGTTCCTGACCCGCTATAGCCAGAATACCCTGAAATCCCTGACCCGCTATAACCGCTAAAGCCTGACTGGCCAGACCAACCTGAAGTCCCTGACGCCCCCACTTGGCCTGACCAGCCGCTAAAACCTGACGTCCCTGAATAGCCCGACCAGCCTGACGTCCCAGAGCCTGAATAGCCTGAAATACCTGACCCGCTATAACCGCTAAAGCCCGAATACCCACTAAATCCAGACACCCCAAAACTGGATTTGTTTACATTGATGATTTGATTGGGTGGTGGCGTGACTTGAATGTTGACATTGTTGTCATTGATTACTGTGACTTTTGTATTCATGCTTATTCCACCACAATGCCGTCTGATCTAACAATAAAGAATAAAAAGACAATGATGTCTTCAGCTGGTGTTGATCCATTTGCTGGAAAACTGATCTTAATTCGACCTGAATAGCCAATACCATTTGGGTCGGCAATGTCCAAGCCTGGATCAGTGGCCATCAGCCCCCAAGCACTGTCATCGATCACCAAAGTAAATGAGCCACCTGTGTAATTGATGTTTGTGACTGTCAGTGTAATGGGTGTTGGTGTTGGATTGTAATCGCCAATGGTGAATGTCAAACCATTCCTGGTGTCAATCACATTGGTCAAAACTCTGCGAATGATTTGGGCATCAATGGTGGCACCAGTTAATGGCAAAACACCAGAATCGTTGGTCATAAAAAGATTCCAGAATGCTTTCTGTTCCCAGACCAATTCGCCAGACAAAATCGGATTGTCAAACCCAGATACTTGGGTCAATGAATTTTTGTTAAAGACTGCCATCTTATTCCCTTACTAGGTAGTGACGCTGCCAATGTCCTCACTGGCCCCGAATGTTTTGTCTTGTTTTGTAAATTTTAACCGCCCATATAAATACAAGCAATCATTTTAACTTCTGATGGGGATGAAAACGTGACATTTTCTCGAGATTTTGCCACTGTATAAGAATGAAACACATCATCTGATTGTTTCATGCCTTTACCAGGCATATCTGATGCAACAATGAAATCCCCAATGCTGATATTACCATTTTGGCCACAAACATTCATTTGACCTTCACCCAAAGCATTGACACCAATACATCTGTATGTGTCATAAACATTGGCATATTCTGGTTTCAACTGAACCTGTGTCATTGTGCCATCTGGTGCCATTGTATATTCTGCCATGGCTGCTGGTACAAATCCAACTCCAGTTGTGCCAGTGTAAACCCCAATTACTCCAGCTTGATTGGCTTTGCTGCTCATTGCCATTTGAGTAATGGTGTCATTGACTGTATTGGCTGCCAATACTTGAATATCGACCATTAAATCGCCAACCTGTGGCTCAGTTTCAGTTAATAGCTGCATTGCATCGTGTGCACCAGTGAATGGGTATGCTGCACCTGAATATATGTAATAAGCATATGAAGTGCCTCCGTTATAGTATGCAAGCCTAATGTCTGCTGATGTTCCAGACTGCAAATTGCTTGCACCATTGGTTTGAAATGTACCTCCAGATGTTCCAGCACCTAAAAGTCCTAAATTTCTATAAGTGGTGAATGTACTATTGCCACCACCGACACCAAAGACTGCTGCTGCATTTCCACTTGTATCAGTTGTGCCAGCACCAAAAGCATTTCCAGCATTGGTATTGGCCACCAATAATCCATAATATCCAATATTGGCTGATACAAAAGCACCACCAGCTTGATAACCACCAATTGAACTTCCAACTCCCAAACCAAAAGTCACATAACTGTTAAATGTTCCACTTGAATTGGATTTCAAAGAATTGACTGTGATTGTGTTGGTGTCAATATTTCCACCATCAATGAATGTTGTTCCAGTTGATGTGGCCAAATTGGTAAATGAAACCAATCCATTGAAATTGGTCCAGTTGTAAACTGTGCTGATGGTGATGGTTTGTGATCCACCATATGTGGATTCAATCACATAATATCTAGCAGCCCAAAACTGGGTGGTATATGTTGCCGTTGGTGCAGTGAATGTTGTGGACCAGCCTGATGTTAGACTTGAAAATGACCCAGTTGAAAAGTTATAACCGCTGGCCGTTGGTGCAGCTGGTGCAGTTGATTGTGACGTTGCATAATAAAGCTCACCAGTGGCCGATCTTGGGCCAGTGGCTCCAGTTGATCCTGTCCCTGAAAATCCACTATACCCTGACGCTCCACTATACCCCGACACGCCTGACATCCCCACTGGTGCCCAAACAAATCCAGCACTAATTGGGCTAAGTGTAGATAAGCTGGTACCACTTCCAACTGTGTATGCAAAATAATAAGTCCCAGCTGGCAGCACCACATCCACAAATGTATAGTATGAATTGTTTGGCACTGGCAAACTGTTTGCCGTTTGCACATTAGCCCAGACTTTCCAATCTGATCCAGATGGTGTGGCCACTGTTGTATAGTACAAAGTGCCGTTTGTGACTCGGCCAGTTACTGGCACAAACACTTGCACATTGAAATATGGAATGTTTGCCGTTTCAAAATGAGCCGTCACTGTTGGTGCAGCCAATGAACTGAAAAATGTTGGTGCAGCCAATCCACTGTGACTAGTTGGTGTGTATGCAGTAATGCTTGATGTTGCATATACATTGGGATCATATTGCATCATTTGGAATGATGCCCCAAGTGATCCATCAGGCAGCGATACTTCTTTGACTTGCATCACTCTGAATTGTTGATTTGTCCAGCCATAGTAACTGTTGGTCACTGTTACCACATCACCAGCATTGACTTGAATGCCAGTGTAATTAGTGGAAAAACTGACAATCAAATCAAGTCTGTTTTGTTCAAGCACTCGATTGGCCAAGTATTGAGCCGTGACGCTGCTATTGATCAAATCATATGAAATGGTGAATTTGTTAACTGGTTCATTTGGCAGCAGCAATCCTGATGGAGTTTGCAGATTCACATAACCTGGTTGATCTCGATTGCCAGAATCAATGAATCTGGCCTCGATTTGGTTGACCATTTGAGTCAAATCCAACTCACTGACTGTGATGTCTGAAATGATGTTTGTATCGTCAAATGAAAATGTCGGTGAAATGGCTTTGTTAACAACCACAGTCCAAAGTCCTGTGGCCACTTGATAAGACTGCCATGAATCGCAGCAATTCATCATCAAATCAATGTTTGACAATGCAGTCTGACCAGTGTCCAAAACACCATTGAATCTGTATCTTGGGATCGATGCTGATCCTCCACCAGCTGGTGTGTAAGTGATCAGCTCATCAGAATATGAATTCAATGCAGTGGCTGATGCAGAGCTGACAAATTGACTTGGAACTGCTGCACCATAGACTGTATTGGTCATGTAATCATACCAAACGTCACCAGGTTTGGCACATCCAGTGCCATTCAAATAATGGCTTACATGGAATGTGACTGGCTGCAGCGCAGTTGTTCCAAGTGAATTTGCGTTATAAACCAGCTGCACAATGGCAAATGCAGTGCCGTTCATTTGTCGGCCACTGCTAACCCATTCCTGCCCTGATGGAATGCCATTGGCCGTACTCATAACCGCTGATGGCTGGTTTGATGTGTTGATTGGTGTGATCGTGCCTGTTTGTGATGATGTGTACAAACTGATGTACAAGTGACCGCTGATCGATGTGTCCACATTGCCAGCTTGGTCTGTTAAACTGACAACTTTTGTCAAATCAGTGGTGTCAAATGTGATGATCTGATCTTGATAATAAAATTTGCTGGTGTCAAATGAAAACTGGCCATTTGGACTGATGCAGCTGATCACCATCACATAATACATTGACTTTTGATCTGTGGTCAGTACCGCATCACAAAATCGGCCACCAGTGTATGCATCACCATATACCAATGGAATGCCAGCCGTTGGATCAGGTGGCACTTGCTGCCTAATGTTATTTTGCTGGGATTGTGGAATATTGGGGGCAAAAAGCCTCGATGCCACAATCGAAACTGCAAACGTGACCGCCATTTGCATGGCCCCAGCATATGTCAAAAACTCCAATTCATATGCACCAGTAACAATCGCTGCTGCAGTGAAGATAAAACTCAGTAATGACATTTTTAAACCTTAATTGTTTTGTGTTGATCCAAATGTCACCAATGGTACTGGATTGCTCGATGTCGATCCAATTACTTTGGATGCACTGCCGTTTGTTGGCTGAGTGCCAAAATTGAAATAAGTGGATGCAATAACTGGCACTCGATCCATGCTTGTATCATTTGGATATAAAAACCTCCAATTTGATGGATTGGTTTTAATTCCAGCAATCCTTGAGTCCAGCACCAATCGCATCGATGCTGATGAAATCACGCACGTTGCCACTCGAGTCCTGGCTCTTTGATCAAATTTTTCTGAAATGGCAATGTTGTTGATAATGCCTTGGTATCTTTGGAAAAACTGCTGCACACCGCCAATGGTTTGAATTTGATTGTTTGAATCGAGAAAACCACGCCAAACAATGATTTGGCTGCCTTTCATATTGGCTGCCAATACTGCTGCAATGATGTCTGGATTAAGACCAGTTACTGTCAATTTCAAATCAACACTGGTTGATTTCATGTCCTGTTGAATTTCGCTCAATCCAACATATGCTCCCATTCCTTGGAATGTAATTCCATTGATTGTCACATTTGACGCTGCATTGCAAAATGTATAAACCGCAGTGGGTGAACCAATGGTGCCAATGTTGATTTGAATAAATTCAGCGTATCTGATTGAACTTGAATTGAGTGCTGCAATGGCAGTGGACATTTTTTCCCCTTATGATGCAGTGATGTATTCTCTAAATACAAATGGACTTGACCACTCGACCCATGCACCATTGGTCATTGGATTCAATGTGTATGTGGGCAATTGTTCAGCCACCACATAAAAGCTGCAATTGTTGCCAAGCAATACTGGTGCAGTTGATGCTGGTGCGCCAATCAATGGTCGATTGATATTGATCACCGATCCAGCTGAATCAGCAGTCACTTTGTATACAAACCCATTGATCGAGATAAAGTCACCAGCCTTGAATGTTCCATTTGATGTGATGTTAATGGTTTGACTGTTTGGTGTGGGTGTGCCATTCAAACTGGCCGTTGTGGCCGTCCCTTGCATGGCCGTAAACCAGCTCAAGTTGGCCGATTGAAACGTGATGTAATCTGGCAGCTGACGATCTAAATTGTCAATGGCTTGGATCACGTTTCTGACCTGTGGATAATACAAAAAATTGTGTGGAGTAATGGTAAATACCCATGGCACTGTGGTCAGGTATTGAGCAACTGTCATTTGACCTGATCGAGAAACCTGTTGTCCAACAGTGCGCCTGTTGTTCACATTCATTTTTTGTTGAATTTCAACAATGTTTTGAAAGCCAGCCATTATGTTCGGCTCCTAGTTGTTGCAATGTTTTTGGTTGCATATTGATTGGCTGCCCAAATCGCACCAGAGCTGCCATATATCCTGTCTTCAAATGATTTGGTGTCAATGGCTTGGATGTTGTAATTGGTGACGTTTTGAACTGTTTGGCCGCCCATACCGCCCAATTGATTATTCGGTATCACAGTGGAATTTCCTCGAGGCACAATCACCTCTGGGCCATTCTCACCAACAATGGATGGTTGGCCAGCATCGAGTGGTCCACCTGTGGCATTTGAAACCATAATGGGTGTGGCCGTTTCAACTGGAGCTGGCCCAGTTGATCCTCCAAAAATACCGCCACCAAATCCACTAAACATATTACTGAATAATTGAGTGGCCTGTGCTTTGATTTGAATTGCAATCAAATCAGCAATAATGCTTTTTGCTAAATCAGAAAAATTCAACTTGCCTGTTTTGACAAAAGTTTCCAATGCTGAAGACATTTGATCAACAACAGTGGCAAATGATTTCTTTCCAGCATCTGCCATGGTTTCAGCATTTTCTTTGTATTGTGCAAATGCTTTATTCCAACCAAATGCAAATGTTTCTTGAGCAATTTGAGTTTCTTTAACCAAATCCTCAGTCATTTTTGCTTGCATCAATGCAGTCAATTGAATTTCTTTTTGCTGCTGCTTGTAAATAGATATTAACTCTTTACCAGCTCTAGATGATGTGTCTGTGGTGTCGATTTTTTTATTGATTTCATCAATAACTTTGTCTCTGTCGTTGTAAACCTTATTGACCGCATCTTGTACTTCTTTTTCTTTTTTGGTCAATTCTGTACCATGCTCTTTTTGCACCAATTCTTTGTATGCAAGTGATGCTTGGTTTTCATAAATCGTTGACAATTCTCGAGCTGCTGAAATTTGTTTGGCATATGCATCGATAATTGGTCTGTTGATTTCTTCTTTTTTAGGCTTATCTTTTTCAGCTGGTTTAGGTGGGTTTAAAATATTTGATTCAAAAGTGGCAATGTTTTTTGCCATTTCCTCGACTTCTTTTTCATATCTTTTATTGTCTGCAATTGCAGCATCGATGCCCTGAGTAAATAGAATTTTTGCATTTTCAAATGTATGCTGAATTTCCATTCCAATGGCTTTGAATGTGTTCAAAACCCTTTCACCCAAAATGGTGACTGTTTCCATGCCAATGCGTAAAGCCTCGAAAAACAAATGGCTGATGCCATTGCTTTTGGTCATTTCATCATAAAAAGCCAATAGGCTTGGTATCACCGCATTGGTGAAATTTAAAGACATTTCTTTGCCAGCTGCAGTTAATTTCAAACTCAGCTCATGTGCTTTTTCAACTGATGCAGCATATTCATCCATCGAGCCTTTGCCCTCTTGGATCGATTTGGCCAATCCAACCAAATCAACTCCTCTAATGGATTTCCCTAATGTTTCAAAAGCCAAACCATTTCGCTCGGCTGCATCTTTCATGTTGCCAAGTGAATTGATTACTTTTTCAAATAAATCTTGCTCAGACAAATGCCTCAAGTCATTTAAACTGACTCCCAGCTTGGCAAATGATTCTTGAGCTTTGGCATTTCCTAAAATGGCTGATTCCATTTTTGCCGTAAAACCTGAATAAACTCTGCTAGTTTCTTCAGCATTGCCACCATTTTCCTCAAGTGCTTTGGACAATTCCAAAACTGATGCAGTGGCCACATCATTGGCTTTGGCAGTTTCCACAATCTTATTGGAAAACTCCATGGCTGATTTGGTCATTTCATAAAACCCAGCCACGCTCAATACTTCAGGCAAGTATTCTTTTAATTCTTTGAGAGAATTTTTAGCCTCAGCAATTCCTTTTTTGAATTCTGTTGTATCCAGCCCAAGTTGCGCACCTAGTCCAGCAATAATATTGGCCATTATGTTCCCTCAAAAAGAATCGATGGGGCATTTGGAGCCATGGCCATGAAAGCCAAAAGTCTCTGATTTGTTAACTCTTTCCGATCTTCATTGGTCATCGGATAAAGATATTCAAATGCCTTTGGAATTATATCCTCGAGTGTATAGGGGGATTTGCCTTTGGGCAACATTTTATTGAATTGGCCAGCCGTCAGATTACCCAAAACCTCCAAAATGCCACGATTGCCAATTAAGCCATCAGCATACATAACCGCAATGTCAGTAAACGTGCCCTCATCAATTTCTGCTGGATCGGCCCCATGGGCCGTTAAATAGGCTTTGACTTGCCTTCTGACCGATCCAGTTATTTTCCCTTGGTGGCCGTGTAATTGGGTGAAATAGTAGCGTTAATGTAATCCAGCAGCTCCAGTTGAACACTGAATGGGAACAATTCTTCAATGTCTGCATATGTGATGGTGTTCATGTCAAAGTCTTTATTCTCTGGCACCAACATTTTAAAAGCCTCAACCAATCTGTTTTCTGTCAAAACTTTGTTTCTAGTGGTTTCCCTAATGGATCGATCTTTGATTAAAACATCGTTTTCAAAATATTTGACTTCAGGATCATTTTCATATTTGGCCCGATTATCAAGAAATTCTTTGGCCATGTCCTGATAGTATTTTTCTGCTTTGTCTTCATCGACCACTTTGGCTCGCTCAAACATGGCCTCAGTTTCAATTGTCAAAGGCACTTTGACTTTAAATGTGTGACCGCCAAATTTGAATGATCTGATTCTGAGTGAGTCTTTTTGCTCCATGAATTTGGAGCCAAATGCGTTTGCCAGATTT
>Ga0208744_1000443_pt1 | contig 15087 bp, 22 predicted proteins | sample CryBogCBH24Aug09_FD_184620 | JGI IMG/M metagenome (GOLD analysis project Ga0208744, IMG submission 184620) | Freshwater microbial communities from Crystal Bog, Wisconsin, USA - CBH24Aug09 (SPAdes) (version 2) | ecosystem: Environmental > Aquatic > Freshwater > Lake | place: Crystal Bog...
CAGTCCAGCTATTAAAGTTGGAAACAATAAAAATATTCTGCCAGCTGAAAAGTACGCTATGCCGCATGACATGAGCGGAAACCCAGTTAGCGGCGGATTGCCAGCTATGTCTGAAGAGACTGGCGCGGAATTTTTAAATAACGCAAATATTGGCACTGGCACAACCACTAAAGGTAACTACGCTAAGACCAAAACTGATGGCACTAAACAACGTGGTTTTGGCGCTGCTACTAAAGGTTTTACTTCACGCGGTCCAATGGCTTAAGGGTAAACCCGAATGAATTACGAGCAGTTATATAACAACATCCAAGCTTACGCTGAAAATACTGAACAGCTTTTCGTAGCTAGTATTCCTGTATTTATTCAGGAGGCTGAAGACCGCATATATAACACCGTTAATTTACCAACGCTACGTAAAAACGTTACGGGCACAGTGTCAGCATCTAACCCTTATTTAGCGTTGCCAACTGATTGGTTAGCTAATTACTCTATTGCTGTTGTTGACCAAACCGGTAACTATAACTACCTTTTAAATAAAGATGTTAACTTTTTACGAGAAGCATACCCAACGGCAACCGCTACGGGATCGCCTAAATATTACGCTTTGTTTGGTAATCAGTTGTCTAATTTGGAAGACATGACTTATATTTTGGCACCTACTCCAGACCAAAACTATACGGTAGAAATGCACTATTTTTACTACCCTCCTACAACTGTTCAAGGTCAAATTACTACAGTTGGTTCTTTGACTAGTGGGTCGCTATATACCAATGGTGTATATCAAAATGTATCTTTAACTGGAGGTTCAGGTGCTAACGCAACTGCTGATATCGTTATTGCCGGCGGTGCCGTCACATCCTGTAGCATTACTTTTGGCGGTAACTTTTATGTCGTGGGCGATATTCTTTCTTGCTCTTCCCTTGGTTCTACTGGTTCTGGCTTTTCTGTCACAGTAAGCGCCGTATCTAATGCTACTGGACGTAGTTGGCTTGGTGATAATTATGACCCGGTCTTGTTTTATGGTGCTATGCGGGAAGCCATGCTGTTTATGAAGGGTGAAGCGGATTTGGTTAAATATTATGAAGACAAATACCAAGAAGCAGTAGCACAACTTAAACGTCTTTCTGATGGTCTTGAGCGTGGCGACTTCTTCAGAGACGGCCAGCTTAAAATTAATGTTGGCGGTAGAGGCGCATAATGTCCAATATTGTTCAGGGGCAAACTACTGTTTTTAAGGTAAATCTTTTATCAGGGTTAGAAAACTTTGCTGTTGGCACACCTTATACATACAATATAGCCCTTTATACCGGTAACGCTAACCTCAATAACTCAACCACCGCATATACAACAGCTAACGAAATTACTGGTGCTGGCTATACGGCAGGCGGTAAACCCTTAACTATTACCCAAGTTCCAACTGGAGATACCAGCTCAAATACGGCCTATATTTCATTTGCCCCAGTAGTTTGGACCGGAGCTAGCTTTACTACAAGATGTGCCTTAATATATAATGGTACAACTGGTGCAGCGGTAGCGGTTTTGGATTTTGGTTCGGATAAAACGAACACTTCAGCAGGAACTTTTACTGTAACATTCCCAACCCCCACGGCGACAAACGCCATTATTAGAATTAGTTAGGAGCTTTTATGCAAAAAGAATTAGCAAGCTGTGGCGACCAAGCAGAAATTACTCTGCAAGCTGGTGCTGCACAAAATGAAACCGTAGGCGTTGAAGGCTTCTACCAAGTAGAGTGCCGCGATGCCCAAGGCAATTTAAAATGGACCGAAGAGTTTCCAAATTTAGTTAACGCTATTGGTAAGCAGTTAATGTTAGACACCCTATTAAAAGGTTCTGCTTATACTGTTACTGGCCCATACTTAGGTTTGATTGGTACAACTAGCCCAACATTTGCGGCTTCTGATACCATGACTTCACACTCTGGCTGGACTGAATTTGTTAACTACACTGTTGGCGGTTCCGCTGTTCGTGGTACTGCAGTATTTGGTTCTTCTACCTCTACTGGTTCTAGCCCATCAAACGTAACTACTTCTACTGCAACGGCTATTACCTACACTATTACTGGTGCTGGTGGTAATGTAACAGGTTGTTTCTTGACTTTAGGTTCAGGCGCATCTTCTACGCAAAACAATACTGGCGGTACTTTGTATAGTGCTGGAGCTTTTGCAACCGCTAAAACCACAACTGCCGGCGACACTGTAAGCGTTACATATAGCACAACCGCTACAAGCTAAGGAGCCGTAAATGGCCTTAGTAGTTTATGACCGTGTCCAACAGACTGGTACTGCTAATACAACCGTAAGCTTTACATTAACGGGAAGTGTTACCGGGTATCAGTCTTTTGCTGTCGTTGGAAACGGTAATACTACTTTCTATGCAGCTACTGATGCTTCTGGTAACTGGGAAGTTGGCATTGGCACTTATGCTACTGGCGGAACGCTAACCCGTACAACAATTCTATCTTCCAGCAACTCTGGAAGTGCAGTTACATTTAGCGGTACTGTTAACGTATTTGTTACATACCCTTCTGAAAAATCTGTAAATCTTGACGCTTCTGGAAACGTTACTGCTCTAGGCACTATTACTTCTGGTGTTTGGAATGGAACAACTATTCCTGTTGCTTATGGTGGTACTGGAGTTACAACTTCTTCTGGTGCTAACTCAGTTGTCTTACGTGATGCTAATCAAAACGTAGTCGCTAATAACTTCCTTGCTGGATATAACGTAATTACAGCAGCGGGAACAACAACGGTTCTAACAGTCGCATCTGCATATTACCAACGTATTAGCGGTTCCACAACGCAAACAATTCAGCTTCCTGTTGCTACAACAATGGCTAACGGGCAAGGATTTACTTTTGATAACGACTCATCTGGCGCCGTAACTATTGTTGATAGTGCTAGTGGGTTTATTGATACTGTACCTTCCGGTGGGTATTCTTACATATTTGTTGAAGATAACACTACATCTGCCGGTTCTTGGGGTAAATACGCACTACTTCCAGCATCGTATGACTTTAGTACTACGACAGCAAACTTTGGCACAGCCACTATTATTAACACCACCTATAATGGAAACACAGTTGGTACAGGCTATGGCGGTACAGGCTTAACAACTTTTACTGCAGCTAATAACGCCATATATTCAACATCGGCTTCTGCTTTAACTGCGGGTACTTTACCTGCCGCAGCTGGTGGTACAGGCTTAACTTCTCCCGGAACATCGGGTAATATTTTAACTTCAAACGGTACGGGTTGGGTCTCTTCTCCAAATGCTGCCCCTACAGCAGACCAAGCGTACTATTTTGCAGTAGTAATGGGATAAAAAATGGCTACATATACAAACGTATCATACGCAGTAAAAAACGTAAGCACTAGCGGCTCTTCTGTAACTACAGTATCTTCTGGTACTTTGGCTGTTACTAGTTTGGTGCTTTCAAATACTAGCACTTCCCCAATTACAGTAAATGCTTATATTGCTCGTAGTTCAGTAAACTACTATTTGGTTTATACAGCAACTATTCCTGTTGGCGGCTCTTTGGAAGTTATTCAGGGCAACCGTGTTATGTTACAAGCCTCTGATGCGTTATATGTTCTTGCAAGCGCCGCTACTTCTTGTGATGCTTGGGTTTCTGGATTGACGGTGGTCTAATGCCTTATATTGGTAATAACTTAACGATTCAGCAGTACAGCCCAACGATTGCATCGTTTACGGGCAATGGGTCTACTACGGCCTTTACTTTACCTATTGCAGTTGTTACTTCTGCGCAGATTATTGTATCTGTTAATAACGTTATCCAAAACCCTAACTACGCTTACACCGTATCAGGAACAACCCTAACTTTTACTTCGGCTCCTCCAGCTAACTCAACAACACCAGTTAATATCTGGGTTGAGTACACAAGTTTACAGACTAATACAATAGCGCCAAGTCCGGGTACTGTAAACGGATATTCTTTTTCATCAAATGCCTTTATTGCCGGTACTGGAATTGCAATAACTAATTCTTCCGGTTCTGTGACTATTTCAAATACAAGCGGAATTTATGGCGCAAATTATTTAATTGTTGCTGGCGGCGGCGGCGGTGCCGATTCAAATGGCGGAGGCGGTGGTGCTGGTGGTTTATTAGCAGGCACTACAGTTTTAAATATTGGCACTGTTTACACAGTTGTAGTTGGTGCTGGCGGCGCAGCTAATGACACAAGTGGCACAAACTCTTCATTTAGTGCTGTATCTACCGTGGCAATAGGCGGAGGTAATGGCCAATACACTAGTGGAACTGCTGGTGGTTCAGGTGGCGGAAGCGGCGGACAAGCTGGAACAGGTACTGGGGGAGCAGGTACAGCAGGACAAGGTAATGCTGGAGGCTCTTATGGTGCAGGACTAGCTGGATGTGGCGGTGGTGGTGCTGGCGGAGCAGGGCAATCTTCTACTGGCGCTGGCGGTAATGGGGGTTTAGCTTTAGCTTCAAGTATCACTGGAACTAGCATTTATTATGCAGGGGGTGGTGGAGGCGGAGCTAGAAATGGCGGCGCTCCCGGTTTAGGTGGCGGAACAGCTACTACTGCACAAAAGGGTGGTGGTGGCGACGGCGGACAAAATCCATCTCCCGGAGCCGGCGGTCAAGGTGGGGCTAATACTGGTGGTGGTGGTGGTGGCGGAGCAGGACAATCTGCTTCATATAATGGAACAGGCGCTAATGGCGGTTCAGGAGTTGTTATTTTTTCCATTCCTACAGCATTTTATTCGGGAATTACAACAGGTTCACCTATAGTAACTACTTCAGGTACAAATAAAATTCTTCAATTTAATTCTTCAGGGAGTTACACAGCATGAGTCATTACGCTAAAGTTCTTGATGGAAAAGTCACACAAGTAATTGTGGCAGAGGCAGACTTTTTTAAAACATTCGTAGATACATCACCAGGTCAATGGATTCAAACATCTTATAATACTATTGGTAATCAACATCCAGAAGGCCGTCCATTGCGTGGCAACTATGCTGGTATTGGTTATACATACGACGCAACAAACGATGTATTTTATGCCCCACAACCTTATCCAAGCTGGACATTAAATGAAACAACTTGGCTATGGGAAGCACCAGTAGCAATACCGACAGAAGGTGGCCCTTATGCTTGGGACGAAGAAACTAAATCTTGGATAGAGCCTAAATAATGTCAGTCTCAGTAATAGATGCAACTTCTACAGGGTCTACGGGAACCGTAATGGTATCTGGCAATATGCCAGCGTTTAGTTATTATTCAAGTGCTGGGACAACTTTGGCTAGTAGCAGTTTTACAAAAATAGTTTTTGATTCAAAAGACTTTGATACAAATAATTGTGTTTCTAATAGTCGATTCACACCAACAGTAGCAGGATACTATCAAATTACAGCCCAAATCTATTGGGGTGCTGCTTCAAGAGGTACAGAAACTATAATTTATTTTTATAAAAATGGTTCAGGATACAAATCAGGTACTGATACTGCTGGTTCAACATCTTTTTATTTGAGTCAAGCTACCGTTTTAGTTTATATGAACGGTACAACTGATTATTTAGAAATTTACGGATATGCTGGTACTGGTGCTCTTACAGGTGCTGGACAGCCTTATCAATATTTTCAGGGTGTTATGGTAAGGGGTGCTTAATATGTTAAAAAATAAAATTACCACAATTTATCCTGAATTAATTGATGAAGATTTTTCCCCAAGAGGAACTATAACTATTCAAAACGATTCAGACGGCAAAGGCGATTACATTGCTAAATGGGAACATCCTACACTTGCCAAACCAACAGCGGAGCAATTAGCGTAATGCCATATATTGGACAGTCACCCTCCCAAGTAGCATTTTTAGTTGATACGTTCAACGGCAATGGCTCGACTACTACTTTTACTACTTCTGTAGCTCCAGCTAATACGGCCTCGGTTCTTGTAGCTATTTCGGGCGTTGTTCAAGACCCAAGTACATACAGCGTATCAGGCAACACCCTAACCTTCTCAGCTGCGCCTCCTACTGGTACAGGCAATATCTCGTGCCGCTATCTTGGTATCCCCGCATCTGGAGTAACTACTACAGCGTATAGCACTAGAACCGAATTTACCGCAACCGCAGGACAGACTACATTTACCCCGCCATCTTATACAGTTGGATTTATTCAAGTCTATCGTAACGGTGTTTTACTAGGTTCTGCCGACTATACGGCTACAACAGGTACTACGGTGGTTTTGACTACGGGCGCTACGGCTGGCGATTTAGTTACGACTATTAGCTTTTACGTTTCATCTGTTTTAAATGCTATTCCTGCTACGGCAAACTCAGTAGCTAATTCATATCTTGGCACCATTACTACTTTAAACACACCGGGTGGTACTACAGCTACATTCCCTAGCGCTACTGGTACTGTAATGGTTAGCGGTAATATGCCAGCGTTTAGGGCAACAAGTACTGGATTAAATGTTACTGCTTCTTCATTTAATACTTTTACATCATTTAATACTCCAACTTTTGATACTGCTTCTGCATTTAATACATCCACTGGAAAATTTACTCCGCAAGTTGCAGGATATTATCAAGTTAATGTGCAAGTAGATTATGGTGCAAACGGAGTTGCTGCCGCATCCTCAATAGATGCCGCCATTGCAAAAAATGGTTCAAATTATTCTTATGCTGGTTTAGCTAATACTGCTGCTGGTTCATTTCCTGCTGCTCAATGTAGCGATTTAGTATATTTAAATGGCTCTACTGACTATATTCAAGCACAAGCTTATCAAAATTCAAGCAGTACTTGCAATGGCGTTACTTGTAGATTTTCTGCAGTTTTAGTGAGGGTAGCATAATGTTAGTGGACAAAATTAAATCTATATATCCTACTTTGACAGAAAAAGATTTTTTGCCAATTACAGGCACAATTCATCTGCAAAACGATTCAGACGGCAAAGGTGATTACATTGCTAAATGGGAACACCCAACTCTTGCTAGACCTACGGAAGACCAACTCAAATGACAACCGCAAATATACTTTCCCAACTAGGCTCTGCTGGAGTTAGCACAGGGTTTAAGAACCGCATTATCAATGGTGCGATGGTTATTGACCAAAGAAATGCTGGTGCTAGTGTTACTCCTGCTAGTGGTGCAGGCTCTTACACAGTTGATAGATTTTTTGTTTATGTAAATCAAGCATCCAAATTAACCGCACAACAAAATGCTGGCTCAGTTACTCCACCTGTAGGTTTTTCTAAATATTTAGGCATTACTTCTTCTTCAGCTTATTCATTGGGCGCAACTGATGTATTTCAGCTTACCCAATCTATTGAAGGAAATAATACTTATGATTTAGCTTGGGGAACTGCAAATGCTAAAACTGTTACTTTGTCATTTCAAGTTTACTCTTCTTTAACTGGTACTTTTGGTGGCGCAATATTAAATTACGCACAAACTCGTAGCTATCCTTTTAGTTACACAATTTCTTCTGCAAATACATGGACAACAATTAGCATTACCATTGCAGGAGATACTGGTGGAACTTGGGTAGGGGCTTCTAGTGCTGGTGCTTTAACAGTTTCTTGGGGTCTTGGTGTTGGTTCTACATATAGCGGAACTGCTGGCTCTTGGTCAGGTTCAACTTATTATTCTTCCACAGGCGCAACATCCGTAGTAGGAACAAACGGAGCAACTTTTTACATCACCGGCGTCCAGCTCGAAGTCGGCACCACAGCAACAAACTTTGATTATCGTAGTTATGGTACTGAGTTGGCTTTGTGTCAAAGATATTATCAAACATTTAATCTTGCAACAAACTATACATGGGTGACAGGAAGCGGCCTTCAAACTACTCCATTTTATTGTGCATTTCCTGTTGTTATGCGTGCAACCCCCACATACACAACTGGTTTTGCAAACGTAGATAGTGCAGCAGAAGGTTCTTCTAACATAACTGCGGCTGGATTAAGATTAAGTATTTACAATGCAAATTCAACTGGATATGGGTATGCAACATTCAATCCAAAAATTACTGCGGAATTATAAAAATGGAATATACATATAAAAAAATTGCACCAATTTTAAAAAATCCAGAAAATAAAGTATTGCGTAGTGATGGTTGGATTATCCCATTCGACCCAGACAACACAGACTACCAAGCTTACCTTACATGGCTTGCAGAAGGTAACACACCGGAGGCAGCAGAATGAGTTTAACTACAGTACAACCGGCAATGTTAACCGGCACAGGAAAAGTGGTGCAAGTGGTTAATTACACAACTTCAACTACTTTTAGCACAAGTTCTAGCACTTATGTAAGTACTGGTTTTGGTGTTTCAATTACTCCATTATTTTCTAACAGTAAGATATTAATTTTGGGTAGAGTACCATTGGGATGCCCAGCAGGAGGAAATAGTGTTGGAGCAGGAGTTGCTTTGTATAGAGGCTCAACAGCTTTATATACGCCATTACAATATGAAGAATATATAGTTGCTTCATCAGCAGCACCAAGATGGGTATTATCACTTAATTGGTTAGATTCCCCTGCTACTACTTCTTCAGTTTCTTACAATATTTATGTTGCTTCATATCAAGGAAACGGAACAATTACAGTCAACGAAACAGGCCCAACTAGCATTACTCTTATGGAGATTGCAGCATGATTAATATTCACAATGCTATTTATGCAATTAATCCAGCTATTGTTACCATTCGAGGCGATGTAGCTTATGACGCTAATGAACAAGAAGTAGCTTACGATAAAGCTGCTGCAGAAGCAAAACTAGTAGAACTACAAGCTGCCGAAGCAAAAGCCGAACAAGCCGCTATTGCGGCTAAACAATCTGCCCTTAGTAAGCTAACTGCGCTTGGTTTAACTGCCGATGAAATTAAGGCCCTAGTCGGATAATGTTTGGAATAACCGCCTTTGCTCAATCTTCTTTTGCCGCATTAGGTGGGAATGCTTACGTCTTTTCTTTGGCTGAAAATTCAGGGCTGGCGGATGCAAATAGCGTAACAGCTGCCTTTTTAGAAAGCCTAACTGAAAACGTCGTGATGAACGACTACCCCTTACCAGCAGGAGCGTTTATTGGTGCGGTATATGAAAACTCTGGAATGGCTGACTCGGCCGCTATAACCGCTACGTTCCTACAAAGCCTTACCGAAAATTCAAACTTGGCAGACGCAGAAACTATAACCGCAGCTTTGTTACAAAGCATATCGGAAAACTCAAACCTAGCCGATTCCAGCGTTCAGTACTTTGCTGCCTTAGAGTCTCGTTCAGAGCCAATTAATAGCGTCCTAGATAGTCAAACAGTTACTGCAGCATATCTACAAAGCCTAGCCGAAAACAGTAATATAGCCGACATAAACAATATAACTGCTCAGTTTGTTGCAGCTGTTACTGAGGCGTTTACCAGTGGGGATACTGAAGCCATTGCCGCCCAGTTTGCAGCAGCCGTAACAGAAAATATCAACTTAGCTGACCAAGAAACAATCATTTCAGTATTTTTCTTCTCTATTTTGGAGAACTTTGGGGTTGCCGACGTATTAAATATAAATGCGCAATTCCTAGAATCCATCATAGAAAACGTTAATTTAGCAGATACCCCCACAATTACAGCTCAGTTTGCTGAGGCTATTACAGAAGCGTTTTACATGCTGGACTCGCAATTTGCTCGTGGATGGATTAAAATCAACGATAATCAGACGACAACTTGGTCCGCAATAAATACTGCTGGCGGTGGAGGCTGGAGTCAAATTGACGATACCCAAAATCCGGGCTGGACCCCAGTTAACGATAATCAAGGATAAACCATGGCATCACAATATACAACCAGTCTAAAAATCCAAGAAATTGGAAACGGCGAACAGTCGGGTGTTTGGGGAACTACTACCAATACTAACTGGATGCTGATTGAGCAGGCAGTAGCCGGTGTTCAGACTATAACCATGACAAATGCTAATTACACTTTATCAAATCTTAATGGTGTATCTGATGAAGCCCGTAATATGGTGCTTGTAGTTCAGGGTACAAACTCAGGTATATACCAAGTTATAGCCCCCCTAAATCAACCTAAGATGTACGTGATTTATAACAATACTACTGGCGGTTATGCTATTACTATTGGTGCTGTAACTGGTTCTGTTGTTACTATTCCTAACGGCGTTACTGCGCAAGTTTATACAGACGGTACAAACTTTTATTCTGCCCAAACAGGTTCTGCCGGTAACTTTACAGTAAATGGCACTTTAACTGCTTCTGGTTTAACCGATGCGGGGAATATGTCTATTGGTGGTACTTTAGGAGTTACCGGAGTTTCTACGTTTACGGGTGCTGCTGCACTTAATGGAGGCGGGACTTCTGTAACCCCAAACGTAGGTGATAACTCGACTAAGATTGCAACAACCGCTTTTGTCACCCAGAATGCAGTTATAACTGGTGCAATTCAAATGTGGCCCACTGCTAGCGCCCCTAGTGGATACTTATTGTGTAACGGTTCAGCAGTTTCTCGTACCACTTATTCAGCTTTATATGCCGTACTCGGTACGACTTTTGGTACTGGTGACGGGTCTACTACATTTAACTTACCAAACTATACCGATAGAATGCCTATTGGCGCTGGCACTATTGCTGCTTCGGTTGGTGCTACTGGTGGTTCTGCAACAACAACTTTAAGCACAGCTAACTTACCAAGTCACAACCACAGTGCTTCGGTAAGTGACCCTGGCCACGCACATACTTATGCTGCATGGGGTTATCAAGCGCAAGGTGGAGCAGGTGGTGGTAATCCAACCGCAGGGTACACAGGAACAACTAATGCTGCGAGCACTGGGATTTCAGTTTCTATTGGTAACACAGGTTCTGGAACAGCGGCAACTACCATTTCTCCATACCTCGGTATCAACTTTATTATCAAGACTTAAGGATAAATCATGGCCCAATTTACAATCAGCGGCGATACAAGTGGTACTTTGTCTTTAGCAGCGCCTGCTATAGCTGGAACAACGACTATTACATTCCCTGCAGTTTCTGGAAATGCTTTGGCTTCTACTGCAGTGTCAAGCTCAAGCACTAATACCGTAACAAATAAAATCGCTATTAATATTGGCGGAACAACGTATTACTTGCTAGCTTCTACATCGGGAACCTAATATGGCAACTACACTTAATGCTGGTACAACAACTGGCACCTCGTTACAAATAACTACAGACACTACTGGAGCAATGAATATCCAGACTAGTGGAACAAATGCTATATCTATTAGTTCAGCCCAAGTAGTAACCCTAGCAAATCCATTACCTGCGGGTTCAGGTGGTACTGGCATAAATTCATTAGGTACAGGTGTTGCAAGTGCTTTGGGGCAAAACGTTACAGGTAGTGGCTCTATTGTTTTAGCAGCAAGTCCAACTTTAACCGGTACTCCAGCAGCGCCTACAGCAACAGTAGGTACAAACACAACTCAATTAGCAACAACAGCTTTTGTACAAGCCGGCCTAAATACAGTAAATTCAGTTATTACCGGTACTATTAGTATGTGGCCAACAACTTCTGCGCCAACGGGATATTTACTATGTAATGGTTCGGCAGTTTCTCGTACTACTTATTCAGCACTATTTAGTGCTGTAGGAACTACATTTGGTGCTGGTGATGGAACAACTACATTTAATCTACCTAACTACCAAGACCGTATGCCAATCGGTTCAGGTACTATTGCCGCTTCTATTGGTGCAACAGGCGGTTCTAAAGACGCCGTTGTTGTAAGCCACAGCCATACTGCAACTGTTACAGACCCGGGACACTTTCATACTTTGAATGTTACAGACCAATTAGGTGGTGGAGGCGGTGGTGGTGATTCTAATAGCGGACCAGTCCACCCACAAACTAATTCAGCCGTAACAGGGATTACTGTATCTAATAGCACAACGGGTGTAAGTGGTACCGGCGCTAATATGCCTCCATACCTCGGTATCAACTTCATTATTAAAACGTAATGAACAAAATACTTAATGACCTTCTTACTGGTAAAGATAACAAGACCCATGATTTAGGTCGGTGGACTTGGATGGCTGGTTTTATTTCTATTATTTGTATCGCTATTTATGAAGTCATGCAGTCTAAGGCAATTAGCCTTACTGAACTTGCTTCTGCTTTAGGTATTGTATCTGGCGCTGGCGGTGCTTCTGTAATGATGAAATCTAACGCTGAACCGGAGGCGTAATGTGGACTTTACTTACAGGATTATTTTCTAGTTATGGAACTGCAATCAAAATTGCATTACTTGTTGCTTTTGTATGCGGCGTGTTTTTCGCTGGCTGGCATACTCGCGATAGGGATTTTACTGTTTACAAGCTTGAGCAACAAGCTATCGTTGAAAAACAACAAGCGGAAAACGAGTCAATCAAGAAACAACAGGAAATAGTTACTAAAGGGATTCAAGATGAATATGATGCGAAGCTTGCTCTTATTAGGCAGTATTATGCTAACGGGGTGCGCCAATCAGGTACCAGTTCAGTGCCCGGCATATCCGCAACCACCAAGCTCTCTGACGCAATCGCCACCTACAATGTACTTGCTGAACAATGCGCAATCACAACCCTCCAAGTAACTGAGTGGCAAAAATGGTATGAAGAAGTAAAGAAAGCTACTGAACAATGAGTCCGGAGCAACTACAAAAACTAGGTATAAATGAAGAATGGTTTAAACCCTTAACAGATACATTTATTAAGTACAACATATCAACAACACAGAGACAAGCATCTTTTATAGGACAGTGCCAACATGAGTCAAACAATTTCAGAACTTTGGAAGAGGACCTTCATTACTCTGCCGCTGGACTTATGCGTACATGGCCCTCAAGATTTCCTAGTACAGATGTGGCTGAACAATATGCAGAAAATCCAGAAAAAATTGCAAACAAAGTGTATGCAGGACGGATGGGAAATACAGAAGAAGGTGATGGCTGGAGATTTCACGGACGTGGCATTATTCAGTTAACTGGTAGAGATTTATATGCAGCATGTGGAGCGGCTTTGGGTTATGACTATGTTGCAAATCCAGAGCTTTTAATACAGCCAAAGCATGCAGCATTAGCAGCAGGGTGGTTTTGGAACAAAAAAGGGTTAAACGATTTAGCAGATAAGTTGGATTACCCTGAAATGACAAAAAGGATTAACGGTGGCCTATTGGGTTTAGCCGATAGAATTGCTAAAATTGATGCAGCCAAAGAGATACTGGATACTTACTAATGCCATTACAAAAACTACAATTTAGACCGGGGGTTAATAGAGAAGGTACAGATTATTCCAATGAAGGCGGTTGGTATGACTGTGAAAAAGTACGTTTTCGTTCTGGCTTTCCAGAGAAAATTGGTGGTTGGACTCAAGTATCTAATAATACTTTTAACGGCGTGTGCCGTTCATTATGGGTTTGGTTAGATGGTGATGCTGGCGCGGGTAATACATATATTGGACTAGGCACAAGTTCTAAATACTATATCTACTATAGTGGCCTATATAACGACATTACGCCAATTATTCAAACAGATACCCTAACAAACCCCTTTCTTACAAGTGCTGGGTCTTCGATTGTTACTGTAACTGATGTCAACTATAACCCCGCCGCTGGTGACTACGTAGTATTTTCCGGAGCTACGCCCGTAGCTGGAATAACCGTTTTAGGTGAATATAAAGTCGTAGGTGCTCCCACAAGTTCTACATATACTATAGATGTTGGGGTACAAGCATCAAGCTCAACTACTGGCGGCGGAACCGTAACAGTTCAATATGAATACCCAACAGGTCTTGACGTTTACTCTATTGGTACTGGCTGGGGCGCAGGTCCTTGGTCACAAACTATTACTAGTACATTACCTACAAATCCATTTTTAATTTCAGCTGGAAGTAACGTAGTTACAGTTACCCAACCAAACAATGGATATTTAACAACTGCTGGAGCATTTAATATAGGTCAACAATATAAAATTGTTTCTGTAGGCTCTACTGATTTTACGGCTATTGGGGCATCTGCCAATACTGTAGGAACCATATTTACTGCAACCGGTGCGGGTACTGGCTCAGGCACAGCTTCTATTGTTTGGGTGGCGTTTACTGGGGCAACAACACTAACAGATAACCCAAGCGTATTTAGTTATAGCCCCGGAACTTATAACATCTACGCACCAAAAGGTTCTAACCTAAGCACTCAGCCAGTAGATACATTAGGCGCTAACTACTTAAATGGCACATTTGAGATTACTTATGTAAACAGCAATACGTACACAATAACCGTGCAAAAGACTGTAAATGCTGCGTTATCTGGTGGCGGTACTAGTGTAACTGTTTATCCTGAATATGGCAGTCGTGGATGGGGTACAGCTTATTCTTCTGGTATCGGTCAGCAGCTACGCCTTTGGTCTAATGATAACTTTGGCGCTGACCTTGTTATTGCCCCTCGTGGTGGTAACATTTTCTATTGGCAAGACTCTACCGGTGTTGGTACTCGTGCCCAGTATTTAAAAAATTTAGCTAATAATACAACGCTTCTTACAGATGCAACTACATTTAGTTCAGGTACTAATGCAATTACAGTCACCTCAGCAAACGCACCTTATGTATACCCATATTCTTATATTACAGGCTCAGGTATACCCGCAGGAACTTATGTATTGTCAATAAACAATGTAACTGGCGCGGCAACAATTAACAATACAACAACGGCCGCTAGTTCGGGTAACTATAGCTATTCTTATTCAGGTGCATTTGTACCAAACCAAACCTATCAAGTTATTACTTCAGCTATTCAAGAATTTGTTATTGCATTTGGTTCTAATTCATATGTACCCGGTACGCCTAACTCTACGTTTAATCCTTTATTAGTGCGTTGGTCAGACCAAGCTAATGCTTATCAATGGATTCCACAAGTAACTAACCAATCAGGCGAATTTACGTTAACTAACGGCTCTTATATTATGGGCGCCCGTGCAACACGCCAAGAGATTTTAGTATGGACTGATTCTGCTATCTATTCTATGCAGTACATTGGCGCTCCGTATGTTTGGGGCTTCCAGATTTTGATGGATAACATA
>Ga0208744_1000455_pt1 | contig 14871 bp, 9 predicted proteins | sample CryBogCBH24Aug09_FD_184620 | JGI IMG/M metagenome (GOLD analysis project Ga0208744, IMG submission 184620) | Freshwater microbial communities from Crystal Bog, Wisconsin, USA - CBH24Aug09 (SPAdes) (version 2) | ecosystem: Environmental > Aquatic > Freshwater > Lake | place: Crystal Bog...
TCATGCTCATCATGATGTTAAGACCGGCTTTTCTGACATCCCATAAATCTTTTTGCGCAGCCGCTTCAGGGATGGCAACGACTGAATCAGGTAAGCCAAGGTCACCCATCAGCTCGACTAATTTATCGAGTAAAGCAAGCTGTTCATCTTTACTTTCGCCCGCAAATTCGACAAGCAGTATGGCTTGCGGCTCGCCAGTCAGTGCTTTATCGATGACAGGCCTGAAAGCAGGATTGCTGCGAGCGAGATCGATCATAGTGCGATCGACCAGTTCAACCGCACAAGGCTTGAGCTTGACGATATGCTGCGTCATTGCCATGGCCTGATAAAAGGTCGGAAAATTCACCACGCCCAGTGCTTTGTGTTTGGGTAAGGGTGCGAGCTTGAGTTTGATCTGACGGCTGAAAGCTAACGTGCCTTCAGAGCCAACTAACAGGTGAGACAGATTGGCGTGACCGTCATCCGTGTAACTTAAAGGATTCTGGCAATCGAACAGATCGATGTTGTAGCCCGCGACACGGCGCAACACTTTGGGCATGCGCTCCCGTATCTCTTGTGCCTCACGCTCAGCTATTGATCGGATACCCTTGAGCAGACTCGTCAATCTTGGATCGCTAATGTCGTGCTTCAAAGAACCGAAGTAGGCCTCAGCCCCGTCAGCCAGAATCGCGTCAACGCCCAACACGTTGTGAACCATGTTGCCGTACTGGATCGAGCGCGAACCACACGAGTTATTGCCTGTCATGCCGCCAATTGTGCATTGCGCAGCCGTGGATACATCAACGGGAAACCAGAGTCCGTGGGGCTTTAGCCATGCATTCAGATGGTCGAGCACAACGCCCGGTTCAACGGTGACTGTTTGCGCTGCAAGATCAAAATCAACGATCTGGTTAAGATATTTGCTGGTATCTATGACCAGCGCTTGGCCGACCGTCTGACCGCATTGACTAGTTCCTGCGCCGCGGGCAAGAAGTGGGGTGTTTTCTGTTCGGGCAACATCGAGAACTGCGCGTAAATCATCTTGATCTCTCGGGATAACGACCCCGATAGGTTCGATTTGATAAATTGACGCATCCGTTGAGTACCTGCCGCGACTGGCGAGGTCAAAGCTCACGTCACCCCGAACTGCTTCCCGCAAGCGCTTAGCAAGCGACGTATCGAAATGCGTGCTGCTTGTCCTTGGAATGAAGGTTAACGGTTGAGAGATCAAGGGAAGTGTGGGGTGCGACATTCTTTTACGTCAGTTATCAAAGTAGTTTCACAGTAACCGGATCAAAGCCAGGTATTTTGCCTATCGCTAAACCGAGGTGCTCGACCAGGTACACGCCCGTGTAGGATCCAGTAGTAATGATGGTGTCGGGTGTCACAGTAATGCCTCGACCCGCACAGTGATTGACTAGCCAGGGCAAGGTGCGTCGGGGATCCCCAGATGGATTTTTGACAGGCGCTTTGAGCACACTCTCTCCGTTGAATTCAAAACTTAAAGCGGGCGACAAGAAGGGGTAGTCAGCTTGATAGGGGATGGACTCGCCGACCACTAGCGCGCCATGACTTTGCAAATCGGCTAACTGCGTCATGGGGTTCTCGTTCGGCCATTTACTTAAACGGCTTGAGAGGATTTCAATCGTTGGGCACATGGTGCCGATACTGCTCATCACCAGCTCGTCGTCATAAGGAGTCGAAGCGGGCTCAAAGCTTCGATTGAATCGAAAAGCGATTTCAAGCTCCAGGGCCGGGGGAGTGAATCCCTTACGTGAGATCTCAGCCCCTGTTTTGTAAATACCCGTCAGCGGTAACGGGGCGCCGACGACAGGGGCGGTGGGTGTTTTACCGCCAACTTTCCAGCCGCCGATCTGAGCGTGCATCAAGCGCATGGTTTCATGCTGAATTTCAAATGAGGCTTCAGGGTTCGCAGGAACCATTTCTGGCGGGATTGCATCCAGAGTCATGTGATGTTCGCGAGCGTAATGCAGGCGTGCGCTCAGTGTGTGAAGATTAGTATGCATATTGTTCTTCTCCGAAATGAGAGTGCAGAGTATTTGCCAGGAAGCCGCTTTAGCCAATCATTTAAGCCAATAATCCGCCTGGGTGTTCGCAAAGATAATTCATGGCAGCAGGCAAACCGCTGCCAGACAGTTTGACACCGGCCAGTTGCATACCCATCTCGCAACCCGCGAGCGTTGCCATTAGTGTGAGGTCGTTGCAATCCCCCAGATGTCCGATACGAAACATCTTGCCCTTTACTTTGCCCAAGCCAGTACCCAGAGATAAATCAAAACGTTCGTAGATAATCTTCCTAACTGCGTCTGCATCGATCCCGTCTGGCATCATGATGCCCGTGAGCACCGGGCTATAGAGTTCGCTATCCGCACACTGGATTTCGAGACCCCATGCACGAACTGCTCTGCGACACGCTTCGGCCAGACGATTATGTCTGGCGAATACCTTGTCCATACCCTCTTCAAGCAGCATGTCCAGGCATTCCGCCAAAGCATAGAGAAGATTGGTGTTGGGGGTGCTTGGCCAGTAACCGGTTTTATTGACCTCAATGATTTCTTTCCAGCCCCAGTAACTTTTTGGTAGCCTGGCGGTCTCGCTCGCCGCTAATGCTTTGGGTGACACTGCGTTGAAACTGATACCCGGGGGCAACATCAAGCCCTTTTGAGAGCCTGAAATTGACACATCAACGCCCCACTCATCGTGACGATAGTCGGCACATGCAAGCCCCGATATGGTGTCGACCATCAATAGTGCAGGATGATTGGCAGCATCAATTGCTTTTCGAACTGCAAAGATATCCGATGTCACGCCGGTCGAGGTTTCGTTATGGACCACGCAAACAGCTTTGATTTTGTGCTCGGTGTCTTCGCGAAGGCGCGCTTCAATCATGCCCGCTTGCACGCCGTTGCGCCAACCTTGTCCGTTTTGCATGGACAGGAACTCGGATTTCAGACCGAGATTGTCTGCAAGTTTCTTCCAGAGCGTTGCAAAGTGACCTGTCTCGAACATAATCACATGGTCGCCTGCGCTGAGTGTGTTAACCAAAGCAGCTTCCCAGGCACCAGTGCCTGACGCCGGATAGATGACCACGGGTTGCTCGGTCTTAAAGATTTTTTTGATGTCGCCAAGCACCTTGAAGCCCAGCTTTGCGAACTCGGGACCACGGTGATCGATGGTGGGGTAGCTCATCGCACGTAAAACACGATCCGGCGAGGGACTGGGTCCTGGAATCTGCAAGAAATGCCGGCCTGCTGGGTGCTGGTCAAATTTGATCAAAGGGTATCTCCCGATGTGATGTTGTTCTGGTTAACAGTCAATGTACCAGACTGCGTCTTTTGTCCCAACCAATATCAATAGCTGTCTATCCAGAGCCTTACTCTGCTATCGTAAGAGTCTATATCTTATCGAAGCGTTGAGAGGTTTTTTTGCTGATTTCCAGGGCATTTACGATCCTGATGGTCTATCGGGTCGCCATTACGTTCAGCTACCAGATATTCACCGTGGCGGTTGGCTGGCACATTTTTGAACTGACTCATGACGTCATGGCCCTCGGGCTGATCGGTCTCGCTGAAGTTATCCCCTATTTTTGTTGCGCCTTATTCGCTGGTCATGCAGTCGATGTATTGCCTAAAAAGAAGATCGCGCTATTTGGTTGCGCAGTCTACGCGCTGATGGGGGCGGTGATGTTGCTGGTGGCAACTGGAGATTTTCAGCAGAGTTGGCTCAAACCTGCCTGGTTGATGTATTTTTCAATTGGTCTGGCTGGTATTGCCCGGGCGGTGGTCAGACCTATCTACCAGGTCTTGTTTGCACAGGCGCTCGATCGGTCTCAATATTCGCGCGGGACTGCTGTTGGTACTTCGGTGTTTCAAATTGCTCAAATTGGTGGTCCCGCCTTCGGTGGGGTGCTGATTGCCTGGTTGGGTCTCGTGAGTGCCTATTTATCCGTAGCAATATTCGCTTTGATCGGTGCTATAGCTCTTTTGGCCTTTCGCTATAAAGAAGAAATCGCCAAATCCAGTACCGATTCTATCTGGGTCAGTATTGTTGAGGGTTTGAAGTTTGTTTTTAGTCGGCAGGTAATGCTGGCAGCCATGGCGCTTGATATGTTTGCCGTCTTGTTTGGCGGTGCTGTGTCAATGCTGCCTGCTTATGTCTCAGAGATTCTGACTGGCCATCCGGAGGCGTTGGGTTTGCTACGGGCAGCTCCCGCAGTCGGGTCGACCCTGGTTGGCTTATGGCTTGCGCGCCGGCCGCTCGACGAGCACGCTGGTCGTTGGTTACTTGCAGCTGTTGCTGGTTTCGGGCTGAGCGCAATTGGCTTTGGGCTATCGACAACTTTCTGGACGGCAGCGCTGAGTTTATTGTTTATGGGAGTGTGCGATGGCATTTCAGTCATCATACGAAGCACGATTATGCAACTGCTGACCCCCGAAAATATGCGCGGGCGCGTGTCTGCCATAAATGGAATTTTTATTGGTTCGTCAAACGAAATTGGCGCACTTGAATCTGGTATCGCTGCAAGCTGGCTTGGATTGAGTGCATCGATTGTGTTTGGTGGTGTCCTGACACTGCTAGTTGTTGTGGCGAGCTGGCTTCTGGCACCTAAACTGCGCCACCTGAGTATGCGCGACTTACATGGCGAAGTAACGCAGTAGCCTTATTGACCTGACTCTGGTTTGCCGAACGTTTGCTCGTCGGTAAAGGGCTGGGGTGGTGTGGGTGTTTTGATCCCTTCCCATCCACCACCAAGCGCTTTGACCAGATTGACATTTGCGATGAACTGTCCACCGTGAATCTGCCATTTGGTTCTCAGCGCAGCTAACTGATTTTGCTGGATCAAAGCAAGTTGAAATGCATTATCCAAACCTTCCTGATAGCGTATGGAGCTAATCTGATAGGCTTTGTTCAGGTTAGCCACGGCGGCATCTTGCTTGACCCGGGCTGCATCAAGTTGTTGCAAGGTGCCCATGGCATCCTGAGTCTCCTGGATGCCTGTCAGGATAGTTTGCCGATAGTTGGCCAAAGTAGCTGCATACCCTGCTTTAGAAAAGTTGTAGTTAGCGAGAATGGCACCGCCATCGAAAATGGTTTGCGTGGCAGACAAGCCAATAGACCAGACGAGCGACGGCACTGACAATAGATTAGCAAGAGCGGTTGATTGATAGCCGTAATTGGTCGGAGATAGTGTCAATGATGGATAGAAGGCCGCTTGAGCTATACCGATCTGGGCATTGGCTGCGGCCATTGACCGCTCTGCTGAAGCGATATCTGGTCGCCGTTCAAGCAGCTTTGATGGGACAGCTACTGGAAATACGGGCATGGTACTGGGCAGATGGCCTGGGGATATGGTCAAGCTACTTGCTGGGACGCCGATAAGGGTGGCAATTAAATCGACCTGTACGTTACGGGTTCCGCGAAGAATATCGATCTGCGCGCCACTCGATTCAACCAAAGCTTCTTGTATCGCTAGATCTGATCGATTAACAGCGCCAGCGTCGTAACGCTTCTGGTAGAGCGCAGCTAGCTTTTTCTGCAACTCAAGCAAGATCCCCATGACTCGCAGTTCTTCGTCATTCTGACGTATCAGCAAATAAGCGGATGCGAGCTGCGCTGTCACCAGCAACTTGACGTTGGCTGTATCTGCTATTGCTTGTTCGGAAGAGTATTTTGCCGCTTCGATACTGCGACGGATTTGACCGAGCCAATCAACTTGGTACGACAGATTCAGGGTCGGCTGGAAGTTGTTTTGTATCGTGCTGTACTGCAATGAATCGTAATTCGATGTTGCGCGATCAGCTGAGTAAGCAACTCTGGCAGTCTGTGCGCCTAATGCCAAGCTTGGATAGAGCGCGGCAGTTTTAGCGTCGACCTGAGCCGTCGACTGATCTAATCGAGCGAGTGCAACTTTCAGTGTTTGGTTCTGAGCCAACGCCTTTTCTTCAAGGTCGTTCAAAACAGGGTCATTAAATGCTGTCCACCAGTCCCCTTTAGGCAGCGCATCATTTGGAGCGGCGTGTGCCCATAAGTCGGCACGCACACCTGGCAAGGTCTTCCAGTTGTCGGGGAGTTGGGTTAGGGGGCGTTCGTAGTCAGGGCCAATGGCCGTACAACCAGCCAAAGAGAGTGCAACCAGACTTAGCGCTAACTGACGTTTCATTTGCTAGGCTTTGCCTTTGGAGGTGGCGGGGTCTCAATTATCACTGATTGACCAGATGCAACGGAGTCGGGTGGGTTGATGATCACTTGATCGTCTTTGCTGACCCCGGACCTCACTTGAACCAAAGCGCCGTAATCGACACCGAGCTTCACGTCCTTACGGATGACCTTGTTATCCTGAACGACGGCGACCTGCGGGCCTGCAGAAGTAAATAGCAGCGCGTTAGTGGGCAGAACCAGAACATTGCCTGGGGTTAGATTCAACACTACGTCGACATAGGTACCAGGCATCAGTTGCCTGTTGTCGTTGGCTACTTCAACCTCGACTTGCAAAGTTCGGGTACTGGTATCGATGGCACCGGCCGTGCGGGCGATGCGTCCTTTAATTGGCGTATCCGGCGCGTTCGACTTGAATAGATCTATCGAATCGCCAACCTTAATGTCACCGGCTCGATCTTGTGGCAAAAACACATACATGTGCAGTTTGTCGATGCGAGCCATAGAAAAGAGGGGCAGAGAGGTGTTCCCCCCGTTGCCCGCATTGACCAGGTCGCCCTGATTGACGTTACGCTTGGTCACGATGCCGTCAAAAGGCGCAACGACCTGAGCGAAACCAACTTGCTCTTTCAAGCGTTTGAGGACAGCTTCCGTCTGTCGGTATGCACCCGTCTTTTCATCCAGCTCTTGTTGCGAGACCGCATCTTGTTCACGTAGTTTGGCCCAGCGTGTGTAAGCTGTCCTGGCGAGGTTGTAGTTCGCCTGAGCTTCTTCTACCTGTTTATCGACTTCAGGTATGTCAAGGATAGCAAGCGACTCGCCTTGCTTGACTGGGTCGCCAATATCTTTGAACCACTTGCTCACATAACCGTTCGCCCGTGCGTAAATTTGAGCTTCAGAAATACCTTGAAGTGTCCCAGGCAATTTCAGTTTTAAAAACTCAGGCCCGAGTTTTGCCGCGGACTCGGGGTGCGTGACGCGTACGTGCAGGGTCGCGCTCGCTTGCGAACGCACCGCCAGGACTTCTTTGAAAGTCATCCTGTCAAGCAGTGTTTTACCCAGCGCCAGACACATGAGTAAAAGAACAATGAACAGGGCGAAATTAGCCTTGGCCATCACACTCTTTCTCTTGCGAATCTGTGCGCGACCACTTTTGGGACGGCGAGCCGAACTTTTTGGTGATTGTTGCGTATCCGTCATGTCAGAGCATTCCTCTTTGCAGCTCGTTGCTCAGTCCAGCGATGCAGGGATCCAAACAGTACTGGTACAAATAAAACAGTTGAAACCGTCGCAAATAGCAGTCCACCGATCACGGCTCGACCAAGCGGTGCATTTTGCTCAGAGCCTTCGCCAAGCCCCAGAGCCATGGGTATCATCCCGAGAATCATTGCTAGAGCCGTCATCAACACCGGGCGAAGGCGGGTCGCGCCAGCGTCAAGAGCAGCTGTCATGGCTGCCGCGCCCTCTTCAATCCTCTGTCTGGCGAAAGAGATCACCAGAATACTGTTGGCGGTCGCAACACCCATCGTCATGATTGCCCCTGTTAGCGCGGGAACGCTAAGGTTAGTTCGCGTCAGGATCAGCATCCAGGCAATGCCAGCCAATGCAGCGATCAGCCCGGCGATGATGATAAATGGATCAAGCCAAGATTGAAAGTTCACGACGATCAGCAGATAGACCAATACGATCGCACCGACTAGACCGATGCCCAGTCCGATGTATGAAGTCAGCATCGTATCCACTTGGCCGCGCAGACTGATTCTGCTGCCGCGCGGAAGTTCTGGTTTAGCGGCATCGATGACTTGTTGAATCTCAGCGGCAACCGACGCCAAGTCGCGTCCCCGCACGTTCGCGTAGATATCAATCGAAGGGGAGATGTTAAAGCGAGTCAAAATACCATACTCAGTCCCTGGCTCGGCTTTGACCAAGTTACCTAAAATCTGATTGGGTCTGGATGTGCTTGTTGAACCAATTGACGCGGCGGTAGCGCTCGCTGCGCTAGAGGTACCGACTGGCAGTCTTAGTAAATCATCCAGAGACTCAAGCTTCACCTCTGGCGCCCTTGTCTGGACGCTGTAGCTAATATTGTTGAACGGATTCAGCCAGAAGTTTGGCGAGGTTTGAGCGCTGCCAGAGAGTGGCAACAGCAAATTCTGGGCGACGTCCGCAGGGTTGAGTCCTATCCCCTGAAGTCTGGCCCTGTCCATAGTGAGCTTGATCGTCGGCGCATCAAGTCGTTGATGGACGTGAACGTCGGCGGCCCCCTGAATGGCGGCAATCTTGCTATTCAATTTGCCGGCTAAAATCTGATTCGCCGCGTAATTCGGTCCGAGAATTTGCACGTCGATCGCGGCGGGTAAACCAAAATTTAAAATTTGAGTAACAATATCTGCTGGTTGAAAGAAAAATTCAATCCCGGGGAAGTTAGTCCGCAGTTCTGGCAACAAGGCTTCGATATATTCTTCGGTTGGTTTGTGTTCGCCTTTGAGTGAAATCAGGATGTCGCCGTCAAGTGAACCGATCGTGCCGGAGTTGCTGTATGAAAGATTGATGCCGCTGTTTGGTACGCCCAGGTTATCCAGAATGGTGTCTAGTTCATCCGCCGGTATGACTGTCCGGATAACTTTTTCAACCGCATCGGCGATTTCTGCCGTTTTTTCAATTCGGGTGCCAGTCGGGGCGCGCATATGCAGTTTCATTTGCCCAGTATCAACTGCGGGGAACAAATCCCTGCCAAGCAGACCATAGATACCCAAAGATAGGACGCAAAACGTTAAAAAACCGAACATAAAAGTTTTGCGCTTGACCAGAATGGCGCTGAGCAACAGAACGTAAGCGCGGCGCATATTTTCGAAGCGACGATTGAAGCTGTGATGAACTGCCTCGATCCAGCGCGATACCAGTCCGGGTGTTTCTAGTGGGCCGAGCATCATCAGAGCCAGCGTGGGCACCAGGGTTCTTGACAATATGTACGACGCCAGCATCGCGAAAATCACCGCTTCGGCGAGCGGCACAAACAAATATTTGGCAACGCCGCCCAGGAAGAACATCGGGACAAAAACGATACAGATACATAGGGTCGACACAAAGGCCGGCACGGCGATTTCATCGGCCCCATCCAGAATTGCAGGATAGAGCCGTTTGCCCATATGCAGATGCCGTTCGATGTTCTCAATCGTGACGGTCGCGTCGTCTACCAAGATGCCTACCGCCAGTGATAGGCCACCTAGGGTCATCACGTTGATGGTTTCGCCCAGCATGTGCAACACGATCAAAGACGTAAAAATCGATAATGGAATAGATATAGCAATAATCGCCGTCGTGCGCCAATTGCCCAAAAACAGCAGTAACATTAACGCGGTCAAACCAGCAGCAATCAGCGCTTCATGAATGACGCTCATGATGGCGGCGTTAACGAAGATGGACTGATCGAAGAGTAACTTGAGCTCAACACCGTCGGGCAAGAGTGTCGCTAAAAAAGGCAGCTTAGCCTTAATTTGCGCAACTACATCAAGGGTAGAGGCACCGCCGTTTTTGAGTGCCGACAACAAGAGGGCGCGCTCGCCATTTTGCCGCACGATATTAGTTTGCGGTGAGTACCCATCACGTACGTGAGCGACTTCGCGCAGGTATGTCGTCGCGCCGTTGACAGTGCGTACGGGTATCGCATTCAAACCATCCAGGCTGTCCGGAGAAGAATTAACCGCCACGTTATATTCAATGTCCCCGATCTTGGCTGCCCCGGACGGAAGAATCAGATTTTGGGTGTTGATTGCGTTGATAACATCCGAGGATGTCATGCCTTTCGCAAGCAAGGCCTGCGGATCCAGGTCGACCGATACGACGCGTGGTTTACCGCCGTAAGGGAAGGGTAAGGAAACGCCAGGTATGGTGATGAGTTGAGGACGAACGATATTCAACGCGGCATCGAAAAGCTCTTTCTCGGAAATCGTTGTGCTTGACATCCCAAGCTGTACGACCGGGATACTCGATGCGGTGTACTTGATGATAAGCGGCGGCACTGTGCCCGGCGGGAGTCCGCGCAGCACCGCCTGAGATACTGACACCACTTGAGCGATCGCTGTTGCGATGTTTACGCGAGGCTGAAAAAAGATCTTGATGATAGATATCCCCGACAGCGACTGGGACTCAAGATGCTCAATATCGTTGACCGTTGTGGTCATCGTTCTTTCGTGGTTTTGGGTAATGCGATTACCCATCTGCTCAGCCGATAGGCCGTTGTAGGTCCAGATGACGCTGATCACCGGTATATCGATGTCAGGCAACGCGTCGACCGGGGTGCGCATGAGCGATAAGGGCGTCGCGATCAGGATAAGGATCGCCATCACGATGAACGTATACGGTCTATCTAATGCAGTCCTGACAATCCACATGCTTGGGCAACCCGACCTTAATCCGAATAAATTCCCATCGGCCGAATTTATTTCCAGCAAATGAAAAACATTCCGAGTATAAATGTAGGACGACCCGTCATGACATGATCGTGACGGGTCGTTTGAAATTTAAGTTACAAAATTATGTTTTCTGTCACATATTTGCAAGAGTACTCAAAAGAAACTCATCAATATTTAGGGTTTATGCAGAATAACCTCCGAAGACGAGGCTACTCTAGGTGTCGGCCATCGCGGTCGATTTGCTCATAGCCAACACCATTAAAAGCGATAAAAAGCTTTTCATATATTCTCCGGGGTATCTTATTGGCGGCGGTCCATCAAGCGTTTTACTTTTGAGCTCTGCGACGTCAGCGTATATTTATCTAATCCGCCTTTCGGGACAGGCGTGACAATGACTTTAACGCCCAGTACCTCTTTCATCCGTCGCTCCATATCCTGTTTGATATCGGATGCATCTGCTGATTCGTCGATTACTTCGATCCAGACATCCATTTGATCCACGCCTGCTTCGCCAACACGATCGACAAAACAGAAGAATTCGCCATTTGTCCTTTTATCCTCCAAGACGGCTGCGCCTACCGCTTCAGGGAATACATTTACCCCGCGTAGCTTGATCATGTTGTCGTTGCGACCAAAAATACGTTGCAAACGGCGGGAGGTGTTGCCGCAAGGACATGGTGTCGTGTGGAAAGCGGAAATATCATTGACGTTAAAGCGAATCTGGGGGGCTCCATATTTGTAGAGTGTCGTGATGTAGGTCGTCCCCTTTTGACCATCTGGCAGAATTGCACCGGTTTCAGGATCTGCCATTTCAAGGATGAAGGCGTCTTCCATGACGTGCATGCCCGTTTGGTGCTGACATTCGGCTGCCAGCATACCGCTCTCATGTGTGCCATACATATCAAAGGCTTTCGCGCCCCAGAGATCCTCGAGTAACTCGCGGTTTTCCATCCCAAGATGCGTACCCAATAATCTGATACCAAGAGATTTAGGATCAATCCCCATTTCGTCCCGCGCAACAATCGCCATGTGTCGCAAGTAAGATGGAAATGCCAGTATTACCTTGACACCCCAAGCTTTGATGATCTCAAGCTGCCGCCTTGTAGGGGTGTTGGCGCCACTTCCTGTCATGACAGGAACTGCACCTGTGTAGCGCCAGATTGCCTCGCGCGGGGCCATTCCACCGTTACCGAGCCCAAGCGAGTAGGCCACCAGCACGAGGTCTCCCGGTACGATACCGTGCATAGCCATTCGCCGTCCGCCCAGTATGGCCATAGTCTCGCGATCCTGTGGCGAGTAAAGCATTGGTCGTGGCAGACCGGTCGTGCCTCCACTTGTCTGCAAGACGAGTGGCATACGTTTACCGTCTTCTGGACTAATACCCATGAAATCGCCAAAAGGAGGATTGCGCTCGATACTCTTGCGAATATCGTTCACGTCGTACACAGGTATTTTAGTGAGGTCGCCAAGCCCTTTGATATCCCCTGGTGCCATACCGTGGGCTTCCCAGTGCAATTTGAAAAAAGGGATTTCCCAACCACGTTTTACAGTTTGCAAGAAACGTTCTTCCTGCAATTGATGAAGTTCGTCTTTCGAGAGCTTGGCAGTCGTCTCGAAATAGGTGGGCGGCGGTGGATAGTCACGCCAGAGCTTTTCAAAATCAAGAGACCGGAAATACCACGGTACATGATCGGGCGAACTTGGATCGTTAGTCATGTTGATCATGTCATTCATCAAATAAGGCCTCCGTGCCGACCGCCGTCGACATGTTGAACGGAGCCGGTTATGTAACCAGCCCAGGGTGAACACAAAAACGCAACCAGACCAGCTATTTCGTCAGGCCGACCGATGCGCCCCATTGGAATCTGTTTGGCCATTTGCGCTAGTTGATCCTGGTCAATCTCACCTGGAATACCCGATCCAAATACTGTGCCCAGACGGCCTGTCGCAATGCGGCCGGGACATATTGTGTTTACTGTGATGTTCTGCGCCGCAATTTCAAGCGACAGGGTTTTTGCATACCCAATGACACCCGCCCAGGTGGCGACTGATAATCCAAATTTCGCAATCGGCTGTATTGCCGATAGCGCAGTGATATTAACAACGCGACCCCAACCGTTTTGTTGCATCGATGGCAGAGCAGCTCGAGTAAGCCGGATGACACTCATCAGGTTTTGCTCAACAGCGCGTCCCCACGCAACATCATCAAACGATAGTATGTCACCCAAGGGAGGTGCCCCGTCGTTGTTGACAAGTATATCGATCTGACCAAACCTATCCAGCGTGTCATTTGTGATGCGCGAGCAGTCGTCAGCTTTGCGGATATCCGCAACGATTGGCAGCGTCGTTGCACCGGTCTCTTTTTGAATTCGCTCGCAGGCTTCAATCAGCGGCTCTTCTTTGCGCGCCACCATCGCCACGCTTGCCCCTTCGCTCGCGAGCAAGTGAGCAATTGCGTAACCGATTCCCTGACTTGCACCCCCCACCAAGGCGAACTTCCCGTGCAGCGCGAGATCCATTACCTGACCCCGTTTAAACCGAGCAGACGTTCGGCATTTTTATAAAAGACCCGTTCAAGAATATCGTCGGTATAACCGAGCTCCTTCCAGTCATTAACAAGTCGTTCGTAGCGGAAAAGTGGGTAGTCGGCCCCGAACATCACGCGATCTTTCAGACGGGTGCGAATCTCTTTCTTGAATGGATCGGTCAGATACTTTGGCGACCAGCCGTGTAATTCGCTCCACACATTAGGCTTGTGAATCATGATTGAAATCATCTCGTCTTGCCACGGCCACGCCGGACGGCCTGTAATAATTTCAAGGTCAGGAAAATCGATCGCAAGTTCGTCGACATAACGAGGATGGCATAAGTCCAGCTTGATGCCAGCGCCACCTCTCAAGCCGGCACCGGCACCGGTGTGACCCACGAGAACAAGCACAGGTCGTTTGTAGGCGAGTGCAACTTCATAAATGGGGCGGTAGATGGGATCGCTCGCTGCAAAGCCAGTACCTGAGGACGACACACAAAAACTGACAAAACCGCTGCTCGCCTGAATGCAACGCTCGAATTCCTGTGCACCCTTTTCGCCGTGGCGAGGATCCAGCTGAATCCAGTTACCGAATATGCAGTCACTGTATTTGGCCTGCGTTGCAATCGCATAATCGTGTAAGGGTATGACTTCCTCTATCGGCAAGTTCTTGGTAAAGCCAAAATCCAGAATGGTGCGCACTTCGTTCTCTCGCAAGTAAGCGGCCATCTGCTCGTCGGTATCGTATTGAGGTGTTGAGTTCCAGGTGCTCTTTTGCTGAGCTAAGGCATCGGTAGTTCTCAGCACATAGCCTCGCTCGGTACCCCAGTGAGAGTGAAGATCAAAAATTTTCATTGCTTATTCTGCCTTGATATTTGCAGCTTTGATGATGGTTCCCCATCGACGCACTTCATCATCCAGAAAAGTCTGCGTCTGAGCCAATGATCCGCCTGTAAAAACAACGCCTTGTTCGCCCAGCTGTTTGATCATGTCAGGATCGCGGATCGCTTCGTTTATTGACTGATTAAGCTTTTGCACTACCTCTGTGGGGGTCTTTCTAGGCGCGAATATCATGTACCAAGCGCTCATTTCAAAGCCTGTCACACCCGCTTCATCCATAGTCGGAATATCGGGCGCGAGCGGCGATCGCTTGGGGCCAGTCGTTGCAAACGCCTTCAACTTGCCAGTTCGCACCAGCGGGATCGATGTGGTGATGGTGTCAAACATAATGGATGTATGTCCGCCCAATAAATCAGCTAAGGCGGGCGCGTTACCTTTGTAAGGTACATGCAGCAAAGATACGCCGGTCATGTGTTTGAACATTTCTGCTGACAGATGTGCTCCGGCTCCCGCTCCGCCTGACGCGTATGTATATTTGTCTGGGTTGGCTTTAAACAGCGCGATCAGGTCCCTCACCGAATTAGCCTTCAGCGAAGGCGCACTGACTAATATCAGCGGGATATAGCCGACGTAGGCGACCGGCACAAGATCGTTATCCAGATCGTAGGGCAGACTTTTAAGCAGAAACTTGTTTGTTGCCAGCACCGAATAACCCATTAACAGGGTATTGCCGTCAGCCGGGGATTTAGCAACAAAGTCAGTGCCGACCAGTGCACTTGCGCCAGACTTGTTTTCGACGATAACAGGAACGCCGTAAGCAATCTGAAGCTTTTGTGCAATTGCTCTGGCTAGCATGTCAACGCCACCCCCTGCCGGCACCGGGGCAATCATGTGAATCGGCTGGGTAGGCCAAGATTGGGCGGAGGCAAAGCT
>Ga0208744_1000456_pt1 | contig 14817 bp, 9 predicted proteins | sample CryBogCBH24Aug09_FD_184620 | JGI IMG/M metagenome (GOLD analysis project Ga0208744, IMG submission 184620) | Freshwater microbial communities from Crystal Bog, Wisconsin, USA - CBH24Aug09 (SPAdes) (version 2) | ecosystem: Environmental > Aquatic > Freshwater > Lake | place: Crystal Bog...
GAGCGCCAATTACCATGTGTCCCCCTCGTCTAATGTGAGACAACGGCCACGCAGTGCGGGTGTAGTAGGCGCCCGGAAATGGAAAGGGGATATGCATGGGTAAGCGTAGGTGGACACATTATTGAGTGGTGACGGGGACTAAAGGGGATGTATAGCCGTTGAATTGAGTTCTCATTTTCTCTAGTTTTAGAAAAATTGTATCTCTCAGAAATAAGATTAATATGCGAAAAAAAGATTTGGAAATCAGCCTTTACTATTCATATCCTAATTCTCTGCGTGTAACAATCCGTAACCCCATCATTCACCGTGGCAAGTGATATCGATGAAGTAACGACTAGCAGCCGGCCTTCAAAGCATGTCCAGAAGTAGACATGATGTAGCTGCAAGAATGTTGTATGTTCAACTACCAGAGGCATAGAAGAGCGCGCGTAACATATTTTTGTTTTAGTTAAACGACAATCAAGCAGCAAAAAACTAGCGCTCGGCCTTGCCGTTCTTTAAGGATGTGCGTTGTTCTTACCACCACCACCCCAGCATCATGACCACCAAGCTTCTGCTACATGGACCTAAAAACCACTTGGCTAATTTCTTAGCGAGGCAAAATCTGTGGTGATCAGAATCGGAGCGAGTAGAAATCATGATTGGTCGTGCGATCATTGTGACCGCCATTAGTACTGCCCACCACCCTGCACTCCCCTCCGTCTCCTTACCCCCTTTCCCCCCCTTTTGCTTATTGCAATCCCGCCCGTTGAAGACCGGTGGCGCACGAGTCCTCCCCTAGTAGTACTAGCTTATTGGTGGGCGGAAAGTCGTCTTGCACTCCTACCTCGATACTACATCGGTGCACCAAAATCCATATTTATCCAATCCATTTGTAGCAAAAAATCGTATTTTGTATTTTCGAGCAAGATTAATCCGGATTTACTTTTAAAACGTATCTAGTTGCCATATATATCTGAACCACAAAAAAACAAATGACGAAAATGTATTTAGATAGCCTCCTGACAGAAATTTTTACTGTAGTGGCCAGTTGGAGATCAATATTTAGGAATATCGACTTGGAAATATTTTAGCATCAAAGATTGCACGTTTTGAGTGAGTGTTCTGATCGCTGAAAAATTATAATTGGTTGAAAGTTAGTAAATGGATTTGTCACAAAAGAAATCAACAACTCGTGCTGGTATTGTTCAGGAAGAACAAGATGATTATTTCAAAGAAAAAATGGAGGAATATCGATTGTTCTTAGAGAGACACCCTGGTTATAATGACGACGGTATACTACTTGGTGATGAAATGGAAAGTAATAGTGAACATGATGAAATCGCTCAACCAAAAAGAAAACGATCGAATAGTAATCATAACACCACTAAAAGTAATGCAAATGTGGGAAGCAGATTTTCTCAGCGTTTAATAAATAATCGTAATCTTGTCGAAAAAAGTGCAAGTGATCAAAACAGGAGCAATGGAAGAGAATGTAAATATTGTAAACTTGCTTTTGGATGCAGCAGATTATACCCGTATGATGCTTTATTGAGACATTACCGAAGTGCAAAATGTGGATCAAATTTAATCAATATCGAAGATGTTGACGTAGAAGATGAAGATTATTTAATTCCTGAACCTAAATCATTTGTTACTAATATAGGGTCTGGTTTGGCGCTCCCTGTAACAGTCTCTCGTGATGTTTACCGTGATTTACCTAATACTACAAATGATGAGGAGATAATAACTTCGACCTCCGATGTATTTTCAGTTAATGATCATTTTATGGACAACGAATTTGTTGATGAGGTAGAGGATATTCAGGAGAAAGAGGAAAATAAATATATAAAATTTCAGAAGTTGTTATATGAGCAAATATATGGCCTTGATTGTTTGTATGTTAATACGTATGATGAGATGATTGACTTAATTCGCACCACCTATGCCTTAAAGTTTCAAAAGAAGATGTTAAGAAACATTTCTATATACAAGTATTGGGTAGAAAACCGACTTAGTGACAGGGGCCAACTAGGATTTTTAGAGGTTGTGCATAAAATATTAGAAGATTTCGATATCCCCCGATCTGCTATACCAGAAAGTTTGAATGGTGTTAAATATAAAATCTTTCAAAAACTAAAAATTTACAAGTATGGGAAATTACAGATTGATTGGCCAGAAGGATGGCATATCGATGAGATGGCCTTTGAAATTAATCCGATTCAGGTTTACCTAAGGGACCCGATTATGTTGGTTGCAGAGCTTTTTGTTAACCCAGAGATAATGTTTAAGTACAAAAATGACGTGCACTTTCGCTACTATAGTGGTAGTATTGATGGTGGTGGTAGGGAAAACACTTACGCCAACTTAATGTCCAGTATATGGTGCAAGAATACTGAAAATAGCGTTTTACAGAGGTCACCAATGGGAAATCTACTGCCGATAATCTTCTATTCTGATGGAGTGCAGCTTGGTACAAATATTCATAATAATATGACCCCTTTAATGTGTACCTTAGGAAATTTTTCTGATGACTTAATCGATCAAGACATATCAAAATGTGTTATCGGTTACTTACCAAACTTGCGTGACTACAAAGCTAGTATTCATCAACACATAAAGCGTTTTTATAGGAGTGAAAACGCAGTTCTTGAACAGTTTCGGTACTTTGATCTTCTGGTGGAAAGAGAAGTTTGGAAAGAAATCATCAAGTGCGTAAATAAATATTGGAACGAAGGGGTAAATTTGCATGTGCTTGGCTATGGTTCCAAGTTATTCTTTCCTTGCGTAGCTTTTTTTGTGGGTGATGAGCCTCAACAACGTAGGCAAGCTGGTATTCAAGAAGGGAATTGCACTCATTCTTGCATCTATTGTACGTACTCGAGTAAAGACGGTTTATATGATGAACGACGACATTTACCTCGCAATTTTGAAGAAAATAAGAGACTTTGTACTGAAGGTGATAAGATTCTTTCAAAAAAAAGCTTAGGAAATGTAGTTAGTCGTACTGAAGAGAAGGTTCTTGATAACTTGAAATCGAGGAATGTACAACCATTCAGCAATCCGCTATTTAATGCCCCGCTAGGATATAACAGTAACGTTTACATCGCTACACCACCAGATACTTTACATCTATTTTGTGCTGGACTAATGAAATCTTTAACAAAAACTATTATGTCAATTATTCATAAAGTTAGTCAATTAAACAGCAATTTTCGCAACAACAAAGCATTATTGGATTACCGAATTAACAATTTCCCATTCGTACATGACATGCCACACGTTCATTGGACTACAATAAAAGGAGGTATAATGAGATATTTAGGTAAAACTAATCAGGAACTTGGACGCTCTAGTGGCAGTTTTGGAGGTTTTCGGTCAAATACATTCATTTCGTTACTCTTTCAACTCTATTATTCAATCGGAAATCAAGGAGATGTTTTGCCGAAAGAACAAACTACCAAATTGATGGATTCTAGAAGTAAGAAAAGCATTATTCTCTGCGATATTCAAGGGAAAGTACTGAAATCAATATCGTTCTTGCTGGACGTATACTTTGACACCAAGCGAGCAGAGTGGAAAGATATTGAAATCTTACGATTTGAAAGGAAACTGAAAAATTTGTATGTACATTACATTATGGTTTGGGATATGAATCAAACAATATTAGCGATGAACCCAAATCATGGTAAAAAGTGTCAGCAACGGAATCCTCACAAAATGCTTCACTTGCCGATGGTTTTACGACTATTTGGCAGCTTACGTAAAATGGACACATCATCTTGGGAAAGGTATCATAAAGTGGCAACAACTGGTACTTGGAGTCAAACAAGTAAAAGACATGACGAATCAAGCAAAGAAATGCTCGAAAAATATAATTTAAACAAATTCTCAGCAGCTTTAACTTTAATATCAGACATGCACACTATGAGCAGGCAACTATTGTCAACAAAAATGAAAATCGTAGTGCATGATGAAATAGTTCGGTATGATGTAATGAAAAATCACAAGAAACTTTTTTTTAAGATAAGGCGAAGTAGACATCCGAGCAAACGCTGTATCAATGTCATGGGAGGAAACAAAGCTTGGAAAAATGCATGTATTCATCATCCATTTCATACTAAAGAAAATTTTATGAGGAAGCTATATGATCTTGAATTTTTTGATCTGTTAAGACATTACAATAATATTACTACAACACAAATTAAAAATTATGACATGTTTATAGTGGGGGCTATTGTATATACTAGTGATCCGAAATCTCTCGGTAATGGAGCGTTGTATGCGACATCCTGTATAAGTAAGCTACATCGATCGCGACACGACTTTGTGTTGTTAAAAGTAGAGTTAAGTAATAACGATCTGGATTCTGATGATGACATATCCTTGGGTGATGAAAGAGTTCGAAGCAGAAAAACGCCAGAAGAAAAAAATTACAAAACCATTCTAGTGAAAATATTGTTGTTTATATGTATTCAGGAGAACCAGTTAATACCCAATGTTAATAATTGTGACAATGTACCAATAGTGTTTTGTTTGGTTCAAGAATTATTTCAAGTTAAACGTCAATTACGATCTTACTATCAACTTGGTACACTATTCCAATGGGCAGCTGATCCTAGAAGAAATACATCATTTTTGTATCGTATAATACCAGTGGAAAGTATATTAAGACCTGCTTTTGTAGTTCCTGTAATCAACAATAATTACAATGCAAATAATCCACACATTAATGATAAGTTCTTTATGTTGGATCGCAAATATTTTGATCGTTCTGGCTGGTGGACTAATAATTCTTTTGAGGGACATGAAGAATTTCTTAATACGTTGCAAGAACAACAACGATATTTTGACCGTAATTTGCGAGAACATGTCAGGCTCAATAGAGGTATTGTTACTACAAGAACATCAACTTCAGATGCAGAGAGTGGTAGTGAGGACAATGGTGACAATGAAGGAAGTATGATTGAAGATGGTGATGACGATAGTGATTTGTATTAAGTGCGTTGATGTCCTCAAATGTAGCGCTTCTATGTTACATGTAAATACTCTGTAAAATAGTCGATGTTTCATCTACTCATGAACTAAATATTTATGATTTGTACTTGAAATATGTTAAAGTAAAGCAAAATCCTTTAATACTTCCTTGTAAGATTATTATCGTCAAGAATTTAAATTTATTTAATTATGTCCTCAATATCCCAAAAATTAGATAATGGCTGCCTATTAAAACATAGATAATACCGAGTGCAATGATCAGAAATCAGCTTGAACACATTGAAGCATCTCTTCAACCACTTTGTTGTCTTCATGGCCTTGTTATTCTAAAACAATACAAAGAAAACATTTCATCATAATAAATAAGATATAGCAGTATTAGCAATGTAATATTACTTTAATAGTACTCTAGAACTTTCGCTGCTCACCTGAGAAGTCTTATTTCTGTACCACGCTAATGTGTAGATTCATTTCGTATCATAAAAATCATGTACACACCAGATGAAACGAAAGAAGTATCTCGAATCAATTCAAGCTCTTCGCTAATTCCGGGAGAGTTCTTCTTAAAATATTCTAATGGTAACTTTCCTGGGTTGAGTAAATTTTTTCTCTTCGTGTGATAATCAGGATCATTGTATTCAGGAAATAAATAAGACTTCATATTGTGAGGTACATTAATTGTAGAATCATCATCAATTAATACGTAATTCGACTTGTTGGTTGTTACGGACTCGTTCTGTTTAATAACGCATTTATAGTGGCCAATTTGCCCAGTTGCTGTAGCACTGAGATAGAATATATATGAATGCATCACGTATTTGGTATCTCTGTCCATCACATTTCGATCATAATAGTACATGGATATATCATCATTGAGATCATTCGTACATTTGTATGCACTTAAATCCATAATTTCATCCTTGAAATACAGTTTCATCTTGTTGTACACATGCTTTTGTTTTTTTGAATCGAAGATATTCCTGTTGATTCGAACACGCTATAAAGCAGATGAAAAATTATGCATTACTAATATTTTTACGCAATAAATTCTTACCAATATAGCAGGCGCTCTCATAATTCTCACTGTTCTTTCATGTTGAATTGAATTTGACGGTGAACACGAATAACAATTTTTACTAATGATTTCTGGTATGAAAAAGCTGTTGTTCCGTAGTGCATCATTAAATTCACACTTGAAGATTTTAGAGGATGGGTCATAATGAGGAAGATCTATAACTAGCTCTCCTACTGTTGTACAGTATAAGCTAATTTTCCCACAGTTGAGACAGCAATCTTTATGTAAGAGCAAAATAGCAAACAGCTCGCTACAAGGTCGTATACCGGATGATATTCGCTCTCGCAGATAATAATTTAAGACAATATCCTTCAACGGCAAATTACTGTCAATAACACTTTGTTCCGCAGAAACTATTTGATAGCCTAACGATGAATCGACATCAAAAATAACATTTTGATACCTGTACACATTATCCAACATCTTTATTAGCATCAACAAAATTTCGTTAGAGTCCTGGTGATTGCACCGATATACACTTGCTGCAATTTTTTGTACATTCGTACCACTCCGAGTCCTAGTGCTACTTATTGGAATTTGGAATATAGGCATGGAGTAAAAAGTAGATGCATAACAAGTATTTACCGCTTCGATGTAATAGTCTGGATTCTTCCCGACACATTTTACTGCAGCATACATATTTGCAATTTTTTCAATGAATCCAAAACTCTCTCGATCAGGGACACCATAAGGTAAATGGGAAATTTCCAACAGAAAGTTTCTAAGTAAATTGATCCTGAAAAATACTTGTAACAAAGCATTTATACAGCAAAAGTTATTGGTTCTGTTTGGTAGCCGAATGAAATCTTCTTGAACTGTTTCCAATCGTCCATACCATGAGGCAGGCTTCAAATAAAAATCGTTCAAAAAGCTAACTCTAATCACTAACGAGGGGATAATACTTGCGTTTTTAACAGATCCAATATCAGAGTTATCAACTGCATCTTCCTCCTCATTGTCTCCATTCCTAGTGTTAGAACGAACGCCTTCTTCCTCGCCATTCTTCTCAACAGAATCAACAAACGGGTCTCCAACAACTGCATCTTCCTCCTCGTTGTCTCCATTCCTAGCGTTAGTACGAACGCCTTCTTCCTCGCCATTCTTCTCAACAGAATCAACAAACGGGTCTCCAACAACTGCATCTTCCTCCTCGTCTCCATTCCTAGCGTTAGTACGAACGCCTTCTTCCTCGCCATTCTTCTCAACAGAATCAACAAACGGGTCTCCAACAACTGCATCTTCCTCCTCGTTGTCTCCATTCCTAGCGTTAGAACGAACGCCTTCTTCCTCGCCATTCTTCTCAACAGAATCAACAAACGGGTCTCCAACAACTGCATCTTCCTCCTCATTGTCTCCATTCCTAGCGTTAGAACGAACGCCTTCTTCCTCGCCATTCTTCTCAACAGAATCAACAAACGGGTCTCCAACAACTGCATCTTCCTCCTCGTTGTCTCCATTCCTAGCGTTAGAACGAACGCCTTCTTCCTCGCCATTCTTCTCAACAGAATCAACACCTCGGTCTCCAGCATCTACACGCTCAACATTACCATCTGGATTAAAATCTTCTTCCCATTCGAATTCTTCGAAACTGTTCCCTTCAAGGTCAGCGACTGAGTTGCTGTTGGTTGACTTAATGTCTTCGACTACATGTTGTAATTCAGTCCGATCAAGGGCCCTTTTACTAACGGTCAATCGCTTGTTTGCAATTACTTTCTGAGAACTTCCTTGATCAAGTTTACTCTCATCATCTAGAAGCAGACAATTGTCAACTATTTTGGCAGTTCCATCAGATAAATCAATCATCAAAAAGCCCTTTCGATAGCTTGGATTTCTATTGCACATCTTTTGTAACGATAGAGTGACCTGCTTCACCATATCTGAATCAATTGATCCATTTTCCAGCTCCGTCAAATCAATGATTGTTTTCTTTTTGCTTGACAATAGTCCGGACCCACGATCACTTTTCCTCTTCTTCTTAGTATCGTCGATGATGAAGTTGTTAATATTTTCAATAGCTGTGTTAATAGCGGTATCACCTCCAAAATCGATTACTGGTACTTTCTCTCGAGGTGAAGAAGAGTTAAAAAGATATGGCAGAACCTCAAATGTCTCATTGCCCTATACATAATAGAAGATTAAAAAAACTCATGCACGCAAGTTATTTCAAACTTAATACCTGAAGGGCAAGAACCCCGGAAATCTTATCCAAGGCTACAAACTTCATTCTGAGAAGCCATTCCTGGTGAATTCTCGGCATAGATACTTTGTTTAGCCTAAACATAACGATTCTGCAAGATGAGTTTGGTAGGACGTTTTTTATTACACTCTCATTTGCTGCAACAAGTCCAATAAAGTTTGTAATGACTTGGCATTTCTTTAAGAATTGGAACACTCTCGAAGATTCCTTCTTAGTTATGTCTGCAATTATGTCAACAGAGCTAAAGACGATAGAGTGTAACGGAGTACAGGATTGTTTGTCGGTTGCTTTAAGCTTTGTATTTATGATCTCAATCGCAGTTGATAAATCTATACCCACAGCATTTATATGCGCAAAGTACGATTTCATAGCACCAACTAAATAGGGTATCCCAACACCAATGTCTGCATAATCGGTAAAGTCAGTGAACAAAGGGAAGTGTTTCCTTATAAGATATATGATCTTCGACGATGTTAACTTCGACACGTAGTGCATCATGGATCCTAATCAAAGAATTATATCAAATTCAAACTTAAATAAAGTAAAACCATATACCTATATTGCGGTTATCCACTGCAGCAAGATTATTCCAACTCAAGCGAGTCATTTCGTTCCACAATCGGGTGATAGTTTTCGTGATATCCGTCAGGGTAAGATTGTATTCGTCCTTTATGACTTCACAATTACCAAAATCGGTGTACTCCTGCGTTTCTCTCACGCTTAAGTAGAGTTCTTCGCTCTCCGTGTACATTTTGCGGACTTCGTCCAACATTTTTGTTAGAAAGTCAGAAGCTGGCAAACTCTGGAAACAAGTTGCCGAAGTTATGCTGCTGTACGTGGAGACCAGTTGTCTGATGATGCAGTAAACGTCTTTCCTAGATCTCTTGGTTATTAGAAGCTTCCCAGTTGCCGCGGCGCAAAAGGCATCACGAAGTAGCTCCACACCGATCCTCATCTCTCGAACATTCGCAATCAGTTGACACTGCAATATTGCCTGATTTGTTGCGCTTGACCGACTAAATAGAGGTGGATACGTCGCTTCTGACACAACGGTAGAAGTTCTTTGCAAGCGTCTACGTTTCGTAGGCGTTGAGGATACTCCCTGAGAATTCAAATCATCTTCATCTTCATCGTCCATAACTACTCTCGTTCGCTTCTTTTTCATGAGTTCAGGGTACATGCGAAGGACGTTTTTCCAGACGCCATCGTCCAGAAATCGCTTCCGAGCTTTCCAATACTCTCCTGTGTCATCGTACTCCCAGCAATATTCATCCATAGGCTTTATCATTGCAGAATTAAACAACCCCATTCTTCCATTGTCATCGTAACCTAAATACAAATTGGGCTCTTGCTTGCCCAACGGATCATTAGCGTAACCCAAGAAATACGCGCAGCAATTGTATCTTCTGTCAAAACCATTGAAAAACCTGCCCGTTCGTTTGCACGCAATGTAATATGCTTGTGAACCGTTGTCCGTTAGTACCTCGTTTTCATTGTAGTTTGCGTCGTGAATGATGTCGACGTATTCCACTAACTGATGAAGAACATTGATACTTGACGCAGCATAAGCTCCAAGATCTCCGTCCTTCCCAGATAACTTGGACGGGGCGATGAAAATATAGTGACTCTGTTTTTCTATTTTCTTCATCAGATCCCATCGAATGCCGTCAATCTTATTCAATTCGGTAACACTGATCTCACCGTATTTTTCGTCACCGCCATCGCTTACATCACATCTTCCGTTAGATATTCCTTTATCTCCATTTCTAGGAGTGCCTTCACCGCCTTCGCCAGCGACTACGCCGCCTGTTTCTGCATTCCCCTCGTTGTCGGTCCCACCTACTACTACGTCGCCCGTGATGACACGCCGGCCATAATTGCCTTCGCCGCCTGTCACTGCACCCCTGCATTCACCTCTAGTGCCCATAGCTACACCTTCTGTTTCTGCACTCCCTTCTTTGTCGCCCCCACCTTCAACTACGTCGCCCGTGATGACACGCCGGCCATCATTGCCTTCGCCGCCTGTCACTGCGCCCCTGCATTCACCTCTAGTGCCCATAGCTACACCTTCTGTTTCTGCACTCCCTTCTTTGTCGCCCCCACCTTCTACTACGTCGCCGGTGATGACACGCCGGCCATCATTGCCTTCGCCGCCTGTCACTGCACCCCTGCATTCATCAACTTCACCCCCGGGACGACCACCTATCATCACGCTTTCGCCTTCATCGTCTTGACAAATGCCTACACAGCCTAAAACTGTACGTCTGCCTACATCGCCCTCATCATCTGCCAATGCGCCCCCACCTTTGGTGTGCGGCAAAACCTGAACGCCCTCAGCCTCACTCATGGACTCATCAGCACTATCGTCATAAACTTCTAAGCTTCCTTTATAGAAAGTTTTAGAAATCCAATCAAACTCATCTGCATCATCTGTGATCACCTCGTTGGCGGAGTTTGATCCCACTTCATTGGAAATTAGAGTCAGTTCCACCGATGGTCCTAGCAAGAGAATGTGAGAAACGAAAGCAAGGGAGTCGGGTCATATTTGATAATAGCAGAAATATTTTTAGAATCGTCAAAGCCCACCACACGGTACCTTGTTCAGAGCTAGCAGTAAAAAGGTCTGGCGGCGGCACACTCTTAATCGACTGCCAATGCTCTTGTAAAACAGTACATCTTATTAGTAATAAAATTCTTGAAGCCATCATGAATTAAAATGTTTACCTTGAATAAAGTTTTTTACGTGTCCCTTAAAATTTCGTTTTAAACGTTGTATATCTCTTATAATCGATTGACAAACTTCATCTGGCGAATATAATCGATAGAGATCAAATCATAAACTTATAGAAACAAGTTGACGTTAAAATTCATCATCGGCATCACTTACCGTCAAAGTCATTGGAGTATAGACGCTTTTGAGAAGCTTGTTTTGCAGATTTTAATGCCATGTATTTGTCGTAAATGTCCAATTTGTCCTTATACTTGATCTTCAAATGATCTGGCAATTGCTCTTTATCGCTCTCAATAGTCATTTTCACAAAACAAGCTGCATATGGTTCTATTCTTTTATTGAATTCCTGAATGTCGTGGCATCCATTATCGAAGAAATGCTTTGCAATTTTCTTTTTCAGCTCGGTTGTCAATTTCGTTGTGTTTTTCTTCATTTTGTAAATTTCTGATAGGAGTTCAAGTATTTCTTGTGATGGCTCAATCTGTTGCGTATCCATATTAGAATTATATCTTAAGTTCTGCGAAATTGTCACTATTGTGCTCGTCATTTCATCCTCTTGTTGTGCTTGCATTACGAAATTCTGTGGATTCTGTGGATTAAAAACTATCGCTGAATTACTAGTTGTGACTGTAAAAGGACTGCGTGATTGGCGACGTGATAAATCTCAGCGCTCAATTGAGCGCTGAGATTTATCACGTCGCCAATCACGCAGTCCTTTTACAGTCACAACTAGTAAAAAATACTAGTTATTATAAATTGAACAACTGCTTTGGAGTTTTGAAATTTAAAAATTTGCATTAGGCCGGAGTGGGAAGAAAGATGGGACGTCGACCTGGAGCAAACGCCAATCGATCTAATAAAAGGAAGCACCCAACAAAAGTAATTCACAATTCCATAAGCAGTCGAGGAGGGCTAATTAACAACAAGAGAAAATTCGGCAAAGAATGGGACGAGCCAGAAGAAGAGGAGGATTCTGAAATACCCTCGGAGGTAGGCGAAAGTGATGGCTCTGTTAGCAGCGGCACTGACGAAGACGACGCTGATGAGCCAGAAGCTCCTCAAATAAATCCTGCGAGGCCTATTCCGCGCGTTCAATCCACTGGCAGAATAATGAGGCAAATGACTCGAGAAGAATCAGACCTTTTGGATCGTATTAGGAATAATGGAGGAATAATTTCCAGTACTCCATTAAGTGCTGCTTTTGCTGGAACTTCTAGTTCTTCTAATGCCGTCAGCATGCCAGCATCCAATAGTGCTAATTCATCAATAACGATGAGTTCCTCGTCGTCTCAAAGTCACGTTTCCAGTCGACTTTCATTTGATAATACAATTACTACCTCCACCTCGACGCGGGTGAGAGGGGTAGGATCTAAAAAATTGTCAAGGGGAAAAGCTAGTCTTGGCGGGACTACCAGTAATCCATACTTTTGTCTGAATGTTGAAGCAGATAGACTTATTCTTAGTGATCTCGGTGTGAATAGAGACATTATGGAGTCTATCGACCTCAAACCTCGATTCTCAGGTGCAAGTATCCGTGGCGCACTAAAACCTTGGTATGTAAACATTGATGGGAGTTTATATACTGTGTCTGAAGAATTGGAAGCGCTAGTAAAGGTAAGCTACAGCATTCAAGCAATAAACTTGGAATCGCCAAATCTTCTCCCTGAGGTGAGCATGGAAATGCCATGACTAATTTTCAGCGATAGTGTCATGACTAATTTAATACTGTACATAACGCATTTTTTGTTTATTGGCTGGGATTGCCACCTCCCCTGCATAGAGGCTTAATATTGGGGAGAGTAAGAGGCACTCTACAATAGAAAATGCGATGGGGAACTCCTCGGCCACTGCTCAACAGTCCTCTAATCAAGGTGGGGTAGGTGAACGCCTTTTGTCCTCAAGGCTTTTTGGAGTGATGGTTCGCCGTCGCGGTGAGGATACAATCACCATCAGGAACTACCTCTACAAACTGCCCGCAAACAACTTAGCTTTTCTAATGAAAACGATGAAGGATATTAGGCTTCTGAAATTCCTCCCTGATCCGATGCGAGAAAAGTTCATGACAGGGATCGTTTCCTTGCGACAAGGTCTTGATCCTGCTGTTTTACCACGACCAGTCTATTTAGGTGAGCACAACCAACATTCGAATTGTATATAACAGCTAGTACATATTGCCTGTGGAAATATGATGCATTATGTCCTTTCTTTTCCGTTAATTGCTATATTTTTAGGTCTTAGATGCCGCCAGAGAAGTGAAGAGGAGGATGAGCAAGAGAGGATTAAATGCAAATATCAAACTGTTGTGGAAGCCATTTCCATACTTCTTCGCATGTGGAACTATGAAGACGAGGGAAACAACCTCGAGAAAAGTGAGATGAAATAGTTTAATTATCTCTATTTTCTGATCATCACTTTTCCAGATACCGACTTCATTCGCCTAACAACTGCTGCAAACGAGGCTTTTGTTTTAGGATGCTTGTTCGAAATTTCTAGGTACCTAAAAAAGTTAGTTATTAATAATTTAAGCTCAGCATATACTTAGGGGAAACCGAGATTTTAGGACATGTGAAGCATTTCGTGCGGCTGCAACTGCGAAGGAGTACGTCAAGGCATCGAGGAGTTCTATGACCGAAAGCGACTTTATTTACTTCAGAGATCAGAGAAAAGTTATGTTTGAACAATGGGGCATAGTTGGATCCAAATGTCGTAGAGCTCGAGATATGGAAGGAAGGTTTTCCCGTTTTGGAGAAATCGGTGCGCATGAAGCAAGAAATGAAGAACCCGGTCTGACAATAGACGAGCTTGATGAAGAAGAATAATGTTGAAATTCGGAAGAGTACGGAATGGTGAAAAGAGAAAATGTGATTGATTAGTAGTAACGCGACCGAGCTCTAGTAGAAATTAGGAAATATTGCCCTACCTGAAAATTAATTAATTAGTTCAATACCATCAAACAATTTATTCTGTTATGATCCACTAGAAGTTCTTTAAGCTAAATGCAAGGAATCGATCGCTATTCTTAGAGACTAGCAATATATTTGCAAATCCTTAAGAAAAGTCAACGATCACTTATTAAACACTAGCAGGCGCCAAAAGGATTTCCCAGATGATATGATTTCAGATGTATCAGGTAATTAAAGAATCTAAATACTCCATCTACTTATATCTAATTTTATCTTCCACTTGATTTAGGACCAATATCTAGCAATTACTAAAATCTCATCGGCGTACATACACCACGTACAAATGGCTCGAAAAGATACCTCGTGCATACAACTAATTTTAGTTTCCATATATATTTTATATCTTAAGCTTTTACTTGATTATATGGTTGTATTAAGGTGGACCACAAACACCATAGTGCCAGATTAAAGTGGTGGTCCAGATTTATCTTTATCTGGGTTTCTTCCATGGCTTTTTGTGGTTTTTAACCACACTACAAGTGGAATATTATTTTAGATTTTGATGGACGATTTTGGTGCACCGATGTAAGCTGGTGAGACCTACATCGGTGGGATAAACGCCGGACTATAGCCGTGACCGCTATAGCCGTACACCGGACTATAGCCACCGCTATAGACAGTAGACTAAGATACCGCTGACTATACTTCCGCTATACCCGGTAGCCTATACACGGTGGGCTATAGAACCATGCTATAAGCGGTAGGCTATGACCCGAGTGGCTACACCCGGTGTGCTATACCCGGTGTGCTATTACCGGTGTGGCTATACACGGTGAGCTATACCCGGTGTGCTATACCCGGAGTGGCTATACCCGGTGGCTATACCCGGTGTGCTATACCCGGAGTGGCTATAACCGATGGCTATACCCGGTGT
>Ga0208744_1000473_pt1 | contig 14467 bp, 8 predicted proteins | sample CryBogCBH24Aug09_FD_184620 | JGI IMG/M metagenome (GOLD analysis project Ga0208744, IMG submission 184620) | Freshwater microbial communities from Crystal Bog, Wisconsin, USA - CBH24Aug09 (SPAdes) (version 2) | ecosystem: Environmental > Aquatic > Freshwater > Lake | place: Crystal Bog...
CTTGATAATATAAAGTGAAGTCTTGTGCGTTACCTTCGTTACCACCTTGTACTTGGGATACGGGTGCAGACATATTTCCGTACCGGTACACGCTTAATGTTCCCCAAACACCGCTACCATTAATTACCGGAAAAGGTAAATTAGTCAAATATACCTGCCCGCTTGCGGTGTCTGTAGATGAAACAACTATAGAAAATGTTGCAAATACACTACGTCCAGTTTTATAATAATTACCTGTAGTACTAGACATATTATACTTAAACCCAGTGCCGTTTGTTGCTGCAGATAATTGCGGTACCCACGTTCCGGAAACTGCATTAAATGCTGTATTTTGAAATGATCCGTCTCCAAATGTAATGCCAGCGCTTGCTACAGGTACTGTTATACCTTTATCATTAACGATTAAATCGAGAGTTTTTGTATCTGATGTATCTCCTTTTGTAGCATTATAAATGTGCCATTCTGTACCAACAGAAGACCCACTAAACGGCTCTGTAGCTACGCATTCTATAGTTGACGGGCTACTAGTACCACCAGATGGGTTTGTAAAGCCGCTTAAAGCATTATACCCGTTTGCTGTTATTCTAAAAAGAACATCTCCAGATAATACATTTGTAGGGGTTGTTGCTGAACCCCTAGCACAACGTCCAATAAGTTGAGGGAATACATTAACACTACCACTTGAACCGAAAGCATCATATATTATACGATTATTTAAATTATCGTTACCAGTGACATGAAACATTACACCGGGGTTAGTTACTACTTGTGTAGTACGGTTACCGCTACCAACAACTGCAAAAGCGCCTAACGTACCAGCTGAAGCTTGGGAAGTATATAATGTAGTCTGACCTGCGCTTGTAGTTTGAAATATTGTATTACCGTACGGGTCTATTATTTGAAACCCTGCACTGCCCTGTGCTAATGTAAGAATGTTATTAGTATTATCTAACGCAATACCAGATGCTCCTGTATTAAAATTAGCTAAATTAAGAGAACCGTAACCTAACCAAATATCTTTAAATGGTCTGCTAACTGTACCTATAGACCAGGCACTTGTTGAAGGTACTAATGTTTCTTGAAAATAGTTATAACTCATTTTATGTTAAGTTCCATTGATTGTTAAATATAAGAGTTAGACATGCATGTGGTCCAACTAAGTTTGCCTGAGTTAAAGCATCTATTCTATTTGGGGAGGCAGCAGAGACGGTAATTATATTTGTTGTACCGTTTAATGCTCCAGACTCGTCTTTAATAATATAAGTTGCGCCGGTTATACCTACTGGTAATTGAATTAAAGCAGCACCATTATAATTCACCCCAACATAATAGTCACTTGCTTGTACAGTATATGCTGATAAAGAAACTGATGTTGTTGGGACTCTATAAGAAGTAACTGTAGAGTTTTGTATACCACGCTCATTAACTACTAAAGCAGAAAATGAATTAATAGCGCGCATGATTGGTTTTGATACAGTACCATATGCACTAGGTGAATACGTTACTGTAGCCCCGGCTGTTACATCACTTAAGTAATAACATTCTCCCGGAGTTAAACCAGTCAACCCTGTAATTAAACCATCATAAACAATTAAGAAACTTGTAGCATTAGCTGTTTGTATTACTCCGGTTGATTCAGCGTCTGTTGCACTATCTGCTTTTGCAAGGTACCAATTACCTGCAGCATTATCTAAACGTACCACCTGTCCAGCACTAAACGAATTACTATAGGTAATTGTTTGACTTGAAATATTTACTGTTGTACCGGAGTAACCAGAAACACCAGAATAACCACTATAACCAGAAATACCTGAATAGCCGCTATATCCGCTTGTACCACTATATCCGGAATAACCAGAAATACCAGATGTACCAGAGAAACCACTTGTACCTGAGTAACCACTTGTGCCTGAATAACCTGAATAGCCGCTTATTCCAGAAAAACCGGAAATGCCGCTAAATCCAGATATACCACTATACCCGGATATACCACTACCAGAATAGCCAGAATTACCAGAATATCCGCTGTATCCAGAAACACCGATTGGGCTATATATACTATTAAAGGCCATTATGTATATTTATACCCGGACACCAGTATTTTTAGTGGTACAACTATACTATGTAATTAAACTGCTTTTACTTGTATTTTACGGATTTGTTTTACTACTAATGCAAACAATAAACCAATTATAATACCACAACCAATTCCTGTAGAAAGTAAAGTATTATTATACGGCTTTGAAGGAAGAGGGTCTGGGTATTGCGGTGCTGTATTTGTTGTTGTAAAAACTTGTAGTGTTGAATTCATATTATTAAAATGGTACGAATGTAGATACACTTGGGCTACCATGGACAGTTATTGTTTTACTACCACTGCCATCTGTGGTTAGACTTGGATACCTACAAGCAAGTAGTGTGGTTCCGCTTATATTTGTAAGCACGCTTGTTGGAGGTGTAAAGTTGCTTGTGTACAAAGCGTTAGTGTTACATCTTAAGTTTGACGCATAACCGTTAAGAGATACTGATGTATTATTGTTTTGGAAACTACAATATGTAAAATGTTGACCTGAAGTACGTAACGAATTACCACCACCTTGAGAGCTGCCATCATCTGTGCACTGTGTACCGTTAATATACATATATACGGTACCAGATTGAGCTACCCAGGCTAAATGTACCCATTGATTGAGAGGTATAGTTTCATTAGACTGCCATCTATTATTGCTTCCGTTAAACGAAAACATAAACATTTGTCCTTGAGGCCCTACCGCTAGGGTCCAAGCAGAACCACCGCCTGACGGATTAACATCTCCAACTATCGGGTAATAATCTGAATTATTAAAACTTGTTAAATAAACAAAACACTCTACAGTAAATGTTGATCCGTTAGTATAAGAAATAGGAGAGGAATTATAAGATAAATAAGCACCACCACTAGGGGCATAAAAAGAATAGTCAGCTGTTTTACCGTATCCGTTACTCATTGATATTTGTCCAGAAGATACACCAAATAAAGAACGCACCGCTGAATCGTTTAAACTAATTTGCGCAGTAGAACTATAGTTAAGTTCTGTATCTACATTACTAAAACTAATTGCGCCTGATGATGGTAAAGTCATATTAGAATGTAATTGAGCCAGAACCTGTAAAAATATAAACGTAATTGGCACCATTTGTTGTAGATACAGGAGACCCTGTAGTAGATGCAGCTGATCTTGATGCAGATATAATAACACATCCAGAACCACCACTGCCACCTGTACGACTCCAAGTACCACCTTGATTACCACCGCCACCACCGCCTGAATTTGCAGAACCAGAAGCACCACCATTATATTGACCAGCACCACCACCACCGGCTCCACCATATCCAAAGTGACTTATATTGTAACCACCACCACCTCCACCACCACCGAAAAAAACGTATTTAATAGCTGCACCAACTACTTGTCCCACACTATATGTAGTAGCTTGTGAGGTTGTAATCAGTGTAGTAATGATTCCATCTCCACCGTTACCAGCATTACCACTACTTGCATCACCACCCGCACTACCTGCTCCACCACCACCACCACCGCAGCAGCCATCATAACCGGAACCATAACCATGACCACCGTTACCGCCTTGTGATCCTGTTCCCCCCGAAGTACCCGCTCCGTTGTAACCTGGATATGTACCATCTTCTGTACCACCACCACCGCAACCACCGCTACCACCCACGTTACCGTCACAAGCAGCATAACCACCACCATAAGCATATATTGTAGAAAGCCCGGAACCTGATATATAAGAATCACTGCCGTTACTTGCCAGATTGCCAGGACCGTTAACACCTGCTGAACCACCACCAATAACCACTGTATACGCCGTGCCAGGGTTAAGAGTTGCTGTACCGGTTAATGCACCACCTGCTCCACCACCACCACTAACGTCACCGCTAGAACCAGCACCACCCGCTATAACAAGATAACTTGCAATAACCGTATTAGATTTACCGTGACCGGTATTCATATCAATAGCGCCAGAAGATATACCAAACAAAAGACGTACTGCTGTATCATTTAAGCTTACCGTCGCGGTACTACTATAACCTAGTTCAGTATCTACATTACTAAAACTAATTGCGCCTGATGATGGCAGGGTCATATTACTTTAAAGATTTTATTTCTTCTCTTAATTCTTTAATTGCCTGTACTATTAATGGCACTAAGCGTTCGTAATGTACTGTTAAATATTTTTCGTCAATAGGAGCAGGAGCAACTACTTCTGGTAATACTTTTTGAACAGATTGCGCAGAAATACCAACTTCTCTTACTGGTTTATAACCAAGAGCTTGAGCTGTTTCGTTGGCTTCATAGAAAAAGCCTTCTAAAGAGCAAAGCTTATCTAGAGCATTTTCAATTGTACCAAGCTTGGTCTTTAAACGGTCATCGGAATAGTAAGCTGTAATATTGCCTGTAGCTCTAATTTCACCAGCGCTACCAGAACCAGCTGTATTAACACCTAAGGAATTAAATTGTACGTTACTTGAAGTATTTAAAGTTTGATTAGCACCTGGACCACTATAGCCTGAATACCCGGATGTACCAGTTGGACCAGTACTACCATTAGAACCGTTAGTACCACTGTAGCCCGATTTTCCAGAAAAGCCGCTTATACCTGAATAACCAGATGTACCAGTTGGACCAGTACTACCATTAGAACCGTTAGTACCGCTATAACCTGAAATACCACTCCAACCTGAAATACCTGACCAACCAGAGAAACCAGAAATACCAGACCAACCAGATGTACCAGAATAGCCGCTAAAGCCTGAGAAGCCTGATGTGCCAGAGAAACCAGAAATACCAGACCATCCTGATATACCACTATAACCAGAAAAACCGCTTATACCAGACCAACCGGAATAGCCGCTATAGCCTGAAATACCAGACCAGCCACTGTAACCGGAATAACCTGACCAACCAGAAATACCGGAATAGCCACTGTAACCAGAAATGCCGGAATAGCCGCTATACCCTGAAATACCACTGAAGCCGGAATAACCAGAAGTACCGATACCGCTATAACCGGAATAACCTGATATACCAGAATAACCAGAATAGCTAATCGATCCGTATATGTTACCAGTAGCTGAAATATTACCAACAACAGTTAAAGTTGTATTTGGATATATAGTACCAATACCAACATTACCGGAAGACGCAAAAGTTACAAGAGCTGTATTTACTGGTCCACCATTATAAAAAGAAATATTGTCTGCAGGTCCAACACTTATACGTCCATTACCTGTAGCATAGTCTAAGACAATACCATCACTATAAGCCCCACTAAAAGAGCCTACTGTATAGAATCCGTTACTACCAGTATATGTACCAGTAGAGGATAAAGTACCTATTATTACAGTGTTACCACTTAATACCGTTGTGCCGGTTGATGTAAAGTTTGTAGCAGATACTAGATACTCATTTAATACGTAGAGATTAACAGCACTGATAGAGTTAGCTGACAAAGAGCCAACTGTTATATAACTACCGTTATCGTAAAGTAAACCATTACCAATAGAATTACTAGAGGTCCATTTTGCATAATAACCACTTGTACCATTATTGGTTGAACCAATTTGTACTGCTGGGTACTCAACAACTAAGCCTGCAGTTGAGCCAATTGCAATAAGCATTGGTTTAATAAATGAACCGCTTGCTGTTGGAGCTGTAGTGGTTAATAGACCTGGAGTTGTATCAGAAAGATAATAACCTAACCCGTCTGTTAAACCAGTAAGACCCGAAATATATCCATTATATATTACAGTAAAACTGGAACCTGTAGCAGATTGTATAACACCAATTGCGTCCACTGTAGTAGTAGAATTAGCTAAAGCTAAAGCATAACCACCACTTGTTGTTTTGTAAATTGCTTGACCAGCTGAAAATGTGTTGCTATATGTTACGGTGTTAAAGAGCGGAGCTGCGCTACCTGAGTAACCAGAGTAACCAGAAGCACCATTTGTACCAGTAGTTCCGTTTTGTCCAGAATAACCAGATACGCCAGAAAAACCAGATATACCACTGTAGCCAGAATAACCACTTACACCACTAAAACCGCTTATGCCGGAGTAACCTGAAATACCAGACCAGCCACTATAACCAGAAGTACCGGAGAAACCAGAATAGCTGCTATAGCCACTATAACCACTCCATCCTGAAGGACCAGAAAACCCTGACGTACCACTAAAGCCTGATATACCGGACCAGCCACTATAACCAGAAGTACCGCTAAAGCCAGATGTGCCACTGAAGCCAGAAACACCAGACCAACCAGACCAACCAGAAATGCCTGAATAACCAGATGTACCTGAGTACCCGCTCCATCCTGAAATACCAGAGAAGCCTGATTGACCATTTACGCCGCTATAACCTGAAATACCAGAATAGCCACTATAACCAGAAGCACCATCAATACCTACACCTGAGTAACCAGATGTACCAGAATAGCCACTAAAGCCTGATGTACCTGAATAGCCGCTGTAACCAGAAATGCCTGAAAAACCACTATAGCCTGAAACACCAGAATAACCTGACCAGCCACTTACACCACTGTAACCGGAGTAGCCAGAATTGCCGCTAAAACCAGATGTACCAGAAAAACCAGATGTGCCGGAAAAACCAGAATAGCCTGATGTACCGCTAAAGCCACTTGTGCCAGAAAAACCAGAGGTACCAGAATAACCACTAATACCGGAATAGCTACTATAACCTGAAATACCGGAATAGCCGCTTGTACCACTATAACCTGAAAAGCCTGAAGTACCACTAAAGCCAGAAATACCAGAATATCCGCTATAACCTGATGCACCAGAATAACCACTATACCCTGATACACCGCTACCGGAATAACCGGAGTAACCAGAAAAACCTACAGAATTATATGTGTACGCAAAAGGTATGGGCATGGTCCAATATATTTATATAAAGAACCAGGTATTTACAAACATCTTACCATATAAAATATATCCTATTTAAATCCGAATAGAATAGATAATTACCAATTTCTTTGTGTGGTGCCTACTACTTGGAAGAACATTGGAGTAGAAGAGTTTGCTGTCCATGTTGGATTTACTGCATAGTTACCACCTGATAATGTACCAGTAATATTATTAGAATATGCGTAATTAAATGAAGCTATTGCATTAGTTGCTGCCATATTTTGATCCCCTATTAGAGCAACGTAACCTACTGCAGAAAGACTATTTGTAGGTGCTTTTCTTACAAAATACGTATTTGTAGAAGTTACATGAGCACTACTTGCAATTTCTGTATACGTACCTTCAAACGTATAAGATAGTAACGGTACTGCGTTTGCAGCAGTAGAATATGCTCTAGAAACAAACCCGATAATATATGTGTTAGCAGGTATTTGAGCATTTGCTGATAAAACCGTTGTTGCATAATTACCACCCCAAGCAGCTGATGTACCTAAACCTATAGAGCTTGTTGGCATTACATAAGTACTTGCACCGGGTATTGTGCTCACAGCTTTACCATATTCTCCTGCCGTTACATTTACCCAATTACCTACAGCTGCTGCATTATAGGCTGAAATACTAGCAGTAGAAGACAATACATTAAATATAGCATCAATAACAGTTGTATTGATTTCGTTAAACCCTGTGTTTACACTATATATGCTACTTAAATACATATTACCAATTTCTTTGAGTTGTACCAAGTACTTGGAAGAATGGTAAGTTTGAATTGTAGCTAGTCCAAGGTGAAGTAGCAGAAGCAGCAGTATGATCTGTATTAAAGGTTGTAGTTGCGTACCCACCCATATTTGGCCAAGTTGATATCCCTGTTGTTAAATAACAATAAGATGCAGATGTAGGGTAATTAGCGTAAGCAATATAACCTGGAGCAGATAAAGAAGTGTTTGGAGCTTTTCTTATAAAATAAGTATTAGAAATCGCTGCAGGTGAAGTGTAGCTTGCACTATTAACACTGGTATATGTACCGGATAAATAAGATGTACCCACAAACGGGTACGCTACTATTGGCGTACTTGTTACACCGCTTCTAACAGCAAAACCTGTCAAATAAGTTCCGGTTGGTAATGCAGTGCTAGGATTAGAAGATATAGCTATAGTATATGTAGCATTAAATGATGTACCAGTTTGACTTCCAAGGAATTGTGTATTGGACATACCATATGTAACAGTACCTACTAAAGATTGTACTTTGGCGTACTCTCCACCTGTAACTTGAACCCAACTATTAACTGATGCTGCATTATACGCTGTAATAGAACTGGTTGCAGTTAAGGAAGCAAATATAGTATCTGTTGTATTAGTTGTTTCATATAATACAACATTATTTAAAGTAATGCTCTGTAAGAACATAAACTACCTTATTGATCTATACGGAAGCTTCTACAATAGTTAATTGAGTTAGAACCACCAGTATAGGCACCGACTGCGCAATATGTACCGCCAAAGTTAAGGCCTGTTATGTTAAAGCTACCTTGTAAGTTATTGTTTAAGTAAAAATCCATATAACGGTTACTGCCTATTGTTCTAAACTCTAACTTTAATGTATAGAATGTGGATGCACCCACCGTAGATGCACTGGAGTTGTATACTGTTACACCGCCAGAACTACTATTTTGACCTGCTGGGTTAAACGGAATGTTTAGCGTGTTAGTGGTGCCGTTCCAACTTAATTCAAATTGTTCCGCGCTACTATAAAAATGTACCTGTAAGCCCACCGCACTTAAACCAACAAATGTAGAAAGATTAGGGTTACCAAACGGTAAAGCGCTTAATGCACTACCTATTAATACGTATGGACCATCTGCACCGGTGCCACCAAAACTTGTAAAACTGGTTTGTACGGTAAAATCTGTTGTGTAATTTATTTGAGGTATATTCCATACGGCAAACCCACCGTAACTGTTAGTAGCAGGGGTTAACTGTATTCCGTAGTTGCTACTACTGTAGACTGTATTACCGCCTGTAGAGCTAAGAGAACCGCCAGTCGTGTTTGGATTACCGTTTGCTAAGCTACTCCAGTAAAAACCGGTTTTAATAGGTGTACCCGAGTAGCCTGAGGTGCCACTATAACCAGAAATACCGCTATAACCGCTGTAACCAGAAGTGCCACTATAACCAGAGTAGCCCGAATAACCAGACGTACCACTTCCACCACTTGCTGATACCCATTGCACCCCTGTACCAGTGGTAGCTAAAATATAGCCTGAAGTACCTAATGTACCACCTGCATATATACCACCGGTGGCTGAAAGGGTGCCTACTTCTACAACACCACCTGTGCCTGGTATTAAAAATATACTGCCACTAGCTGCTGAAACGCTTACAGATAAAGAATTGAGTGCTGATATAACACCGTAACCTGTTGTGCCCAACGAAAGTGAACCGCTTAAAGTAGCACCAGTAGCAATAGCATTTAAACCACTAAAACCAGATATACCAGAGTAGCCGGAATAGCCTGACGTACCAGAGTACCCGGAGTAGCCTGATATACCAGAGTAACCAGATATACCACTGTATCCTGACGTACCATTAGTACCACTATAACCGGAATAACCAGAAGTTCCACCACCACCGCCACCAGAAACATATATTGTGCCTGTAGCAGATAAGTTACCAAGTATAGTAACTGTAGAACCGTTATCAGTAATTAAACCGTTATTAATTGTGTTAGCACTGATCCATTTTGCATAGTAACCAGAAGTACCGGTGCTTATACCGTTAATAATAACTGGTGGATACTCAACAACAATACCAGCTGTTGTACCAATACCTATTAACATTGGTTTAATTAAAGAACCATTACCGGTTGGTACTGTTGTTGTCAATAAACCAGCGGTTGCATCGGAAAGATAGTATTCTGCTCCATCAGTAATGCCTGTGAGACCTGTAATGTAACCGTTAATTACATATGTAAAGCTTGTTGAATTTGCAGATTGTATAACACCAATTACATCGCTTGAAATAGCATTATCTGCTTTTGCTAAAGCATAACCGCCAGATGTTTTATAAATTGCTTGACCGGGTGTAAAGGAATTTGAATACCCTGTTACTGTTTGTTGTAGTGGAGCAGCTGTACCAGAGTAACCGGAATAGCCTGAAACACCAGAACCGCTATAACCACTAAAGCCGCTATAACCAGATACACCAGAACCACTATAACCAGAATAGCCTGAAGTGCCTTGTGGTCCAGTAATATTGCCAGCATCTACCCAGCTTGAACCTTCCCAGATCCATAAATGACCGGTATCAGTTGTAATATAAGCATCTCCAATACTACCACTGTAAGAGCTTGGCCAACCTGGTAATGCTGAAAATGTACCTACACTACCTAAAATATCTACTGATGTACCGTTTTTACCAGAGTAACCTGATGTACCAACTGCACCAGAATAACCGGAGTAACCTGATGCACCGTCTGTACCGTTATAAGCAGAGAAACCAGATATACCAGAAAAACCTGATTGACCGTTAGTGCCACTATAGCCACTAAAACCAGATACACCAGAGTAACCAGAGAAGCTTGAATAACCGGAATAACCAGAAAAGCCTGAATTACCTGAATAACCAGATGTACCTGAGTAACCGCTATAACCGGAAAGACCAGAATAACCTGAAATACCCCAAGCACCGGAGAAACCAGATATACCGCTAAAGCCTGAAATGCCTGAGTAACCAGAATAACCTGATGTACCACTAAAGCCTGAAATACCACTAAAGCCGCTTATGCCGCTATAACCACTATAACCAGAAATACCGGACCAACCAGAATAGCCAGAAATGCCGCTAAAGCCTGATGTACCGGAGTAACCGCTATAGCCAGAAATGCCGCTAAAGCCTGAAGTACCAGAGTAACCAGAAATGCCGCTAAAGCCACTATAACCTGAAGTACCAGAATAGCCGCTGTAGCCAGAAATGCCGCTAAAGCCAGAAATACCACTAAAGCCGCTTATGCCGCTATAACCACTATAACCAGAAATACCAGAATAGCCGCTATAGCCAGAAATGCCTGAGTAACCGGAGTAACCTGATGCACCTGCAGGGCCTGTAATGTTACCAACGTCTGTCCATGTTGTACCGCTCCATACCCACAGGTTACCGGTATCAGTTGTAATATAAGCATCCCCAGGACTACCACCATAAGAACTTGGATAGCCAGGTAAATTTGATGCTGTAGAAACACTACCTAAAATAGTTACAGATTTACCGTCTTTACCAGAGTAACCTGATATACCGGAATAACCAGAATAGCCTGATGTACCAGAGTAGCCAGAGTAACCTGACGTGCCGCTAAACCCTGAAGTACCACTAAAGCCTGATTGTCCGTTGGTACCGGAATAACCGCTATAACCAGACGTACCATTAGTACCTGCAGTACCATTTGCACCACTGAAACCTGAAATGCCTGAATAGCCAGAGTAACCAGAAAAGCCTGATACACCGCTAAAGCCAGAAGTACCAGAATAACCGCTTGTGCCGCTAAAGCCGCTAAAGCCAGATGTACCGGAGAAACCAGATATACCGCTGTAACCGGAATAACCACTTATACCGCTAAAGCCAGAAATACCGGACCAGCCACTGTAGCCGGATGTACCGGAAAAGCCTGAAGTACCACTAAAGCCTGAAGTACCAGAATAGCCACTGTAACCTGATATACCGCTATAACCAGAAAAACTACTATAACCGGAATAACCAGATACACCCGTCGGGCCACTATAACCAGAATAGCCGCTATAGCCAGATATACCACTAAAGCCTGAAGCTCCATTTGTACCACTATAACCAGAATAACCTGAAGAACCATTAGTACCGTTTGTACCACTAAAGCCTGAAATGCCTGACCAACCTGAGTAGCCGGAAAAGCCTGATACACCGCTGAAGCCGGAAGTACCGGAATAGCCAGAATAGCCTGACGTACCGCTAAAGCCTGATGTACCAGAATAACCACTTACACCTGTAGCTGCAGTTACTTGTACAGTACCGTCTGGAAATATTAAATCTCCATTACTACTTAATTGCAATGTATAAGACCCGTTTGTTAGAGCTGAAAGAGGGCCTGAACTACTACCACCAGAAAATAAAACTAAGTTGCCATCTGCTGTACCACCACTGTACCAATATATATAAGGAGTACCTGATATAATCAGTTTTACCTCCATACCGTTGTACCTTACACCAGATGTAATGGCTGCATTAGCAGCAGAAATAGCTGCAGCTGATGTAGCACCTGAGTACGGTCCAGACCATGCATCTACTGGTACCGGGTTAACTGGCTGAATGCCGTATGGGAGTTGTAAGCCTGGAGTTAAAGACATTTTAAATATTTATTAAGACCACGTAATCGAGTGAGTGGTTGAAGGTGAATATGGTGTAGCATTTGATAATGTATACACGTTATAAGATGTTGGTACCAAGTTGTAACTATTAACACTCCAAGCAGACAATACATAGTTTGAAGTAATATTAGCATTTAAGTTACCAGTATCAAGTACCTGTGTAATTGTATGTGGGCTTGGGAACGCTACTGTAAACGTATCGTAAGTTGTACCTGTTACTAAGCTAAATGGATTTGCTAAACCACTTGTAAATGATCTGTTAGGTAATGCTCTAATATTAGCTGTATTAACTGGGAACACTGAAGTAGGCCCGTACCATACTAAGTCGTAGAAGTTTACCGTATTTGTACCGCTTGTGTATTGACTTGAAATATAATTTTGATATGAATCGTAAACCAATACTCGGTAACCAATAGATGTTGATGCACTTAATGTTGGGTTGTTATGAGTAAACGATATTATTGATGAAGTACCAGGGCCTACTGAAATTGCAGAAGTGAGACTTGTCCAAGTACCACCACCATTAACATTATACTGTAAAATGTAAGCACTTAATGGAACATATGTACTATTATTGTTATTAGTAATTGTACCAGTAATAGTAGAAACTGTATTGCCTACTTCTCTTGAAGCATTAGTTTCAGGTGATGTAGTACCGCTTGCAGCAACAACAGTAAGTGATACTGCTGGGGTAGCATAAGATGTAGGTGTAATTGTTTTAGTTACCGGTGTGGCAACTTGATTGTTAGAATCTACAAATGTATATTCGTACTGGAAGTTTTGCGTGTTATAATTTGTATCTGTTAAAGTATGAGTATAAGTCATGCTTGTTGCAGATATTGCAGGGGTACCGCTTAATAGTACTGCATAATTACCAGAACTGTTTCTTCTATAATATAATGTACCAGATAAAGCTGTTGCACCTAAACTGTTAATTGTGTAACCAAATGTTATAACATTACTAATTGAAGTATCGTTAAATGGTATAGTTGTTGAAGAAGATATACTAGCTGTAGGGGGTATTTCCTGTTGTACAGCAAGTAATATGACTTGTGCAGGTGTTAAACCTGCAGCAGGTATTGTTGAACCGTTTGTATACTGACCAAAATAACCAGCAGAAATATTAACAACAATATTACTTGGAAATACATACTCTGCACCGGAGTAACCAGAATAACCAGAAACGCCAGTACCACTGAAACCAGATGTACCAGAATAACCAGAAGTTCCTACGCCACTGAAACCAGACGTACCGGAGTAACCAGAAGTACCTGCACCACTATAACCAGAATAACCAGATGTACCTATTGAACCACTATAGCCAGAATAACCTGAAACATTGGCACCACTAAAACCAGACGTACCAGAATAACCAGAAGTGCCAGTACCGCTAAAGCCTGATGTACCGGAGTAACCTGATACACCTATTGAACCACTATAACCAGAATAGCCTGAAACACCTATTGAACCACTATAGCCAGAATAACCTGAAACATTGGCACCACTAAAACCAGACGTACCGGAGTAACCAGAAGTGCCAGTACCGCTAAAGCCTGATGTACCGGAGTAACCTGATACACCTATTGAACCACTATAACCAGAATAGCCTGAAACACCTATTGAACCACTATAGCCAGAATAGCCAGATACACCTGCGCCACTAAAACCAGACGTACCGGAGTAACCTGAGGTACCAGTGTCGCCTTTTATTTGACCAACATCTGCCCAAGTACCGCTACCTAATACCCATAAATGACCAGTATCTTCAGCTATAACACCATTACCGTTTACAGCGCTTGGAAACGCTGCATTTAAAGTTGTTTGGGCATTACCCCCAACAGTAGGTACTGTACCAATAATTGTTACAGAAGTACCGGCTGCACCAGAATAACCAGACTTACCAGAGTAACCAGAAACACCTGAACCACTAAAGCCTGATGTACCGCTAAAACCAGAAACGCCGCTATAACCGGAGTAGCCTGAAATACCACTATAGCCAGAGTAACCTGATACACCGCTAAAACCAGACGTACCGGAATAACCAGAAGTGCCTACTCCACTAAAACCCGACGTACCAGAGTAACCT
>Ga0208744_1000499_pt1 | contig 13983 bp, 2 predicted proteins | sample CryBogCBH24Aug09_FD_184620 | JGI IMG/M metagenome (GOLD analysis project Ga0208744, IMG submission 184620) | Freshwater microbial communities from Crystal Bog, Wisconsin, USA - CBH24Aug09 (SPAdes) (version 2) | ecosystem: Environmental > Aquatic > Freshwater > Lake | place: Crystal Bog...
GAGGTTTTGCATAAGTAGTTTTAAAAACGTGTGGCGGTTTTTGTACCGATCACATCTAAGCTTTTTTTTGACTCGGATTCTGGACACTTTTGCCTCAGAATTTGCCTAGGAGTATTATAAGTATTTATAAATACTTCATAAAATTTTCAGTCGCCAAAGACTCGGAAATCAGTACTTTTGAAAATTTCAACAAGTTCAACTCGGAAAACCCAGAAAACATGGCCGAAAACATAATTCCACCAGAGGATAATGATCCACCAGATCCCAATTATGATGGAGAAGCAGCATACAGAACTTATCTGCGCGCGGCTGCCCCACCAATTCCTCCAGGACAATTTCAGGAATTTTGTCCTGCGGAAATTCCAGTCCGAGCAGCTCTGCTCCAAGGAGATACCAGACACTTAAAATGCTATCAAAGTGCAGGCTTTCTCTTAAGCCCTATTCCGAATTCATCCCAACCTATTCAAATCATTCACTCCATTTATGAGACAGCGAAATGTCTCAATTTGGAACCAGACTGGGCGAACCTTCCCCCAAATTGGCTTGTTCCAGATCAGAAACATTTTCCCCAGGCCACGAACTTCACCATTTTTATCCCCTTGCGTGAGGAAGTTCTTGCTGGGGCGGACGGCGACAGTATCAACCTCTTCGAATTGGATCCAACGGATGTGGAATCAGACTCCAGAGTTGTTTTCCCTCGTTGCATCACTCTCGCCGGTTTACTCCTTCCATCCTCAACGCGCCAGGCAGGAGTATCACTCCTTGTGCAATTTATGCCTCTTCATTGGAACCCAGTGTGCAGAATGGAAGCGCTCCTGTTGCGCAATTTTCCTTTGGACGATAAAGGCTCTCTGACTCGACTTCTTCTTCATGTAATTGAAGAATACTTCGACTCATGCCTCAGGAAAAATGGCCAGGATGAACTGGAATACTACTTAGTTCTAGTTCCATCCCTCATTGACAAGACCAAGACCATGGAAGGCATCGTCTCTGTTTATCTTCCACCGATAGTTCCAGGGGTCAACATGGATCTAGTACAACGTTTTCGCCATTCAGTTGGACTTAGGGAAGCGCATTCGGTTATCTTATCCTTGGGATGGACATCCATCCTCATGGCGGGCAACCTCGGAGATCTTCTTAAACCAGAACACTTGCGTCAGCTTCCAGAAGTTGTTCCCAAAGAAATGACCATCACAGGACTAGCCCCAGGCACACAGCTCCCTGAAATCCTGGTCGCCTTGTGGGCAGATACCAATTGGTCCCCCACCTGCTTTGATCGCATCGGCGCTGCGTATATCGATCGCTCCGCCCCGTTCTCCACCACCCCGACTAGCTTTACCAAGGCGATACTCGCGACCCACGGTCAATATGACACACTCCATCTCATCCTGTCCTCACGAAGCGACGAGCTCGAAGCCACCAGACTCTTCCCGGGGCGTGAGACTGGGACGCGCCTAGGTTTCGATGTCCAGGGTCAACGCTACACCCCTATTTCCTCGGGACTCGCTCCTACTGACATGCCGTCCTACATCCCGCACGCACGAGCGTACCTCAAGCTTTTGCCTCCGGCTCCGCCAACCCCCGCTGCCGGTCGCGCTCGCCCAACACGCGCGCCCCTCCGGCCGGCTCGCGGACCTCCTCGCCCTGGACGTACCGACAACACCGCTCCCCCTGCGGCTCCGAAACTCCGGGTTATCGATGCGGAAGTTCGTGCACGTTATCAACTGGCAATGTGGGCAGATCCGCTGATGACTGAAGTCATTCCAGAAGGTGCGTCTTCATCCGCGCCTTCCACTCTATCCCCGGCATTAAGGACGTCCCTCTCCTCACAGAGCTACTGGACCAAGGAGCCCCAGGAGCAGCCCGGGCCGACCCTGACGGCATGGACGCGTAATCTTATACGGTCCTCCTCGTTGCAACCATGTGGGTGCTCGATCTCGGCCCCACCTCTGGTTTCTATCATGGATAACGTAAACATCCGTGTTTCCACCCACGATTCTCCTCGCCTCGAAAATGAGTCTGCATATCAAAGTTACTGTGCTCGCGCGATTCTTGCCCGCCCAATCCGACGTACTTGGAAACCGCTCAGCTCTCCCCCGTGGCAACAACTATATGACACATATCTTCAACGAGCTGTTCCCTCGACATCCACATCTACGCCCAAAAGTCTCTCACGCACTTGGGCTATCCGCCAAAAACAGGCCTACCGCAAGTACCTCGGGAGGGTGCAGGAGTCCTCTACCCCGCGCTCTGCCTCGTTACCACTAGTTAGCGCCCGAACACTTAGACAGGATAGTCAAAACCAAGCCTATGCCAGTTACCTGACCCGTGCATTTGAATTCGACCTTTTTCCCGTCCTCAGACGGAGATTTCCAAGGTCATTTCTCCCACGGCCAGCGCCTGTCACGCCGCCCTTCCCACGAGCTAGTTTCTCTACCGCCCAGCCTCCACCGCCCCATGCCAGGAAAATGCGGCCGTCCAAGCCCCCTCATTCTCCCGCATGCAGCTATGAACAGTCCAGGGCCGATCACACGACCTTCGCCCTCGCGTCCAGGCTCAGTCGCCACCCTGCTCCTACACGCGCGGACGAACGTTTCTTCACTGTGGGTCTATCCTTTCTCTTGGGATACAATCTTTTGCGGTGCCGCGGGTCTGTACCAGAGGGTTGGGCATTTCTATCCCACCGCTCAGCTCACTTTCCCGCATCATACAACCACTGGGATGAGAGGCCATGGATACGGACCCTCCAACAAGTTCTGATTGGTGTACGGAGCTTCTCTCCCCCGTCATTCACCTGGTTCCGCAAATCTCCTCCACCGCCTTCGATACTTCAGCGACCGATGTCACAACTTCTGATCCTCCACTTGGCCACCTTGCAGTACGATCCTCGCTCCAGTCACTCGAAGGCCTCTCCTCCGCTCGCCCGTTTCCTCGCAGCCAGTCATTTCTCCTTGCCTGGCGGTCTTCCGTGTGGTCCTACCGGGGGGGGTCACGGTCGACGCAAACGCGACCTACCTCCCCCCCCCCACGGCACATCCAAGAAAACCAAGCTCCTCTCCAAGCAATCCCCGCGCCGGGCGGCGACGAAGACCCAACGTGACGCCACTCAGGGCTCCCCACCACGGGTGAAATTAAAACCAATCCCGCTGTCCGACGATTCCTCTCAGCCGCAATTCTCCCTGACCCCCTCCCAGTCTCCTGGTCCGACCCGTACGCTCTCTGAGCTTCGCCTCGATCCTCGCATTCCTCAGGACGGCCGTCAAGTGGGCATTGCCCCCACCCTTCTCCCTTTTGAAGGAGAAGGACTCTTCTCATTTGAAGACATATACTTCCCGCTCTACGACACCAAAGGAGTCAAAACGCGCTGGCGTCCCACAGAGCTGGCCATTTGCTCCTACCGCGGGCGAAAGGTCCGTCACTCAGTCGCCACTCGTCCCGACTACAAATCCGCATACCTCTGTGACCTCATCAGAAACGAATGGGTCCTCGACGCACAAGATTATGACTCATGTTATGGCAGATTTGTAAACGACAATTTCACGGCAGGAACAATCAACTGTAAACTCCTACCGTACACATCCCCGGACACTGGAGAAGCTGAAGTGTGGGTGGTGGCACTCCCAGGAGTCCGCATTCTTCCAGGAGAAGAACTCTACGCCGACTATGGAAAAGACTACTGGCTCGATCACCTTCCCGACCTTCCTGCAGCCTCCAGAACTATGTGTATTCAGAAATATAAATACCGACACTCAGAACTGACAAAGGCGGGGCTCAATCCCGATGGTTCCAGACCCACCTCAGCTCCGTCCATCCTTCCCTTTCTTCGCCCCAGCCACCCAACCTTGGCCCGACCCTCCCTCTTCCTCCACGAAGAAACTGTGGGCAATGGCACTCGCTTTCGGCTTCACATGCCTCAACCGCCCCAACCATACTTCCACTACGACCCGCACCTGTCCCTCGACGACAAACGCTCTTTGTTACGCACCCATCTCCGAACAGAACCCTTGCTGCAATTGCACCTGCAGGATTCGGCTGAGCTCTACAACGTCTGCTCTCCCGACGGCTCCTGTGGTATTCAACTAGCCCTTCTTTATCAAATGTTACACCCGGATGATTGGACGGAAGATCTGCTTTCCCATGACCCGTCCCAACCGTATCTGACCCACCGCCCTCGTGGCCCCGGCCCCACTCACCTACCCCGTGTGCTCGAACTACTCCAAACCATGATCGACACCAGCACTTCTCCTGGCTCCCATGTCCGGGCTTCCCTTCAGGCATGGCACCAGGGTCTTTCCAGCACCCCGCCCCGCTCCCGACTCTTGCCCGACCAGTACCTCGAAGTAGAAGAAGTCCTTCAGCTCATCCCCCCCCATCTCTCCGCCTCCGTCTTTGTTGAGCTGGCATATGACCCCATCGATACTGTGCACCATCAGGTCTGGTCCATTCTCCAGGCTGACACTTACTTCCCTCAGCGTCTTGGCTACTTTTCTGGTGACGAACTCGACCAGCTGCTTTCGCGCCCACTCCGTGCCTCCGTCCTCCGCGGCTCTCACTATTACCCGTTTGTTGCGTCTTCTTCCCAACTCCGAGCATGGACCACGGCTGCTATAGAGGACCTGATCCACTGTTACCTTCCGACACCCGAAGAACCTTTATCTCCTTCCTCTCCGCCGGATCCCCGCCCGCTTCAACTGGTCTCGGCCCCAGCCTTGATGCCTCTCCCCGCTCGACTCCCAATTGTTCCGCCCCCCTCCCCTTCCCTGGCCCAATGCCAATGGTGGGCCCCCCTGATCGTCCAAATGGGGGACCTCCGCCTGTGGCTCGCCCCTTCTACTCGACAACGACGGGACATTGCTATCTCTCTCGGCAACGTACACCACCTGACAGACTTAGTCCTTTCCGGCGCCGTTCCCGTTAGCTGCGCGCTCAAAGTCCCCCGCTCCGCACTCCACACCTCCGCATGTCGTCCCGATGGGTCTTGCGGCCTTCAAATGGCCTGTCTCGCACGCCTTCTTGGGGACGTACCAACTCCCTTCCCTACCCTGCGTACCTGGTTCTTCCACGACCCTGCTCGACGCACTTCCTTTCGCAACATACTCTCCCAGTGGGAGTCCCACATATCCCTGCCTGCAAGTACAAAAGCCAAGGTTGCCGGCACAATGCGCTGGTTTGACGAGGGTGCGCCAGGTCTCCTCTCTCCGGACTTCTGGTTCACCAACGTCGACATACACGCCGTGCTAGATCAAGCTGTAAATGTCCCCTTATGGCACCGTCTTCACTCCTCAAACTGGGATGAATGGTTGGTTCTTGATGGATGCTCTGGAGATAGGGTACTGGCTGATCATGTGGGCTGGCAAGAACTCTCCCACCTCCTCCTATCGACTCACCTCCAGAGCGCTCTCACCGACACGCACTTCTCCCCATGGAAATGCTCCCCTGACATCAGCCCGCTCCTGCCTCAGGCCCTCACTGCCCTTATCGACGAACTCACTGCTCAGCCCCTCCTCGAAGGTGCCTCCGGTCCCTTCACTCGAATATCCTCACGTATCCAGTCCTCCCACTCTGCGGAAGTGCGCATCCTTCTCAAATCGGGACCCTCAGTTACAGCATCGATCAGCGCCACTTCTCCTCCTGATTCCCTGTCCTCTTCAGCATACTCCATACCTCTGTCCGTCCTCCTTCCGGCGGCTTCCCCAGCGTCAAACTTACCGAAACCGGCAGGTAGCATACTCTCCCGCCCCGGACGCCCATTGACCCTAGCAGATTTCCCATCTCCAGCTTCCTCCGTTGACCCTGATCTCCAGCTGTCTCCGGCGGCAGGGTCCCCGTACCAGACGCGTTTTCAGCCTCAGCTCTTCACCCTTCCCCTCGACGAGTCCAGACTCCCTCCCACTGGCATATGGCCCTCCGCCCAAGCCCGTCGATGGACCAGCACAGAATGGCACACCAAGCTTCTCCCCGCACAACCGAGCTCACTTCTCTACGGTTTTCAGCCCCTCCAGAGTACCTCCGGCCCCTTCTCAGTCCTCTCGGCTATCCTGGGCTCCCTCAACTACGGCACAGACACAGTCCTCTCGTTTTGGAAAAGGGCGGAAGCCTATCTGGCGTACGCCTGGGAACGTGCGGATTGCTACCCGGCCCAACGCCTGAGCCTGCACACCATTCACACAAATCTCGACGCCTACAGAGACACCAGGTCCCTCTCCGTGATCTCAGGCCTTCGCCTTCCGTACACCCCCAGTCTGCTCGAACTATTCCAGCGGTGCTCCTCGCCTAGACTCCAGCCTGTCTTATTTTATGTTCTCGCCGGTGCCCACTCTGGCCCACTCAGGGTCATTGACCTCCTCGGCAAGACCGAAACGTGGTATATGGTAGCGAATCCCAGTTCCCTCTTAAAAAGAGCTCCACGGAACCCCTTCCTTACGTTGCTGGACTGCCACTCTCAAATTCATGGAACAACCCTGCCGCTTCAAGGTCCGTTGCCCGATCCCGTCCCGGTTTCCTCAGCCATTGTCCCATATCACCCCCCTGTCCCAACGGCGGCGGCACCCCCTCAAGATCGAGATGCCTTCGGGTCGGACTCCCTGACGCGTTTCCTCGAGACGACCCCAGATGCGTTTCCTCTCCAACCCTCTGTGCCCCCGCCCTCCCCAGATGAATTTCGTATCGCATACCTCAACGTAAATGGGCTGGATGGTTTTAAATTCGCGGAGCTTCTGATGTTCATGGCCTTAGCTGCCGTCGATTGCCTGACGCTCATCGACGTTCGCATTCCTGCAGATCGCATCCCTTTTTTTCGACGGGAAGCCAGGGCCCAGCTGGGCCCGCATGCGGAGTGTCTCGTCTCTGTCCCTGCACGTACAGACAACAGCACTGTCCCCTCCCCCATTAAGGTGGGAGGCATCGCAATCATTCTCAACAATCGTTGGGGCCCACAACTGGTAAATCACCGCTCGGACCCTTCCCAGCTCGGGGTCGTCGATGAAGCAGTTCTCAAACTTCCCACCGGGCGCCTCCAAATTCTTGCCACATACTGGCCCTTTCCTCCTCCCTCCCGACCAGACCCTCAGAACACGGACTCTGATGCTCCCTTGCGTCACGGCCTTTACCATCGTCTCTCCCATTATCTCCGGTCCCAACGCTCGACCTCCTCCCCGCTACACTATGCCCAGGATACCATACAGCACTGGGTGCAGAAACACATGGCCCAGCCGGGACATCACTCAATTTGCGGCGGTGATTTCAACTCAGTCTGGACCAACACAGACGAAGGGGGAGGAGGCTACAAACCCCCACTCCGAGATTGGGCACAGGGGATCGGCTTGAAATCACGACATCATGACCTGCCCTCGTCTTTAAAGTACATCACGCGTCCGTCTCCCAACCTCACGGGAGGTTCCGAAATCGACCACGTCCTCTACAACAGTCCCTCCATGTCCATTCGGCACTCTGCGGTGGGCACACTAGGCCTCTGGGTTGGCCTGTCCGATCATCGCCCCCTCTTGGTCTGCTTCAACAATTTACCACACGACCACCTTCACTCAGTACCCAGGTTCCACAAGGAGCCTGGCTCCAGGCGACACCTTCATATCAAACGATTTGCTCCATCTGCCCCTCAGCTCCAAAAATTCAAAGATCAACTTAGCGCCTCCTGGAAACCCCTTTTGGGCCGTCCAGAGTCCTCATCAGCCGCGGCTGCCCAACTGCAGCATCTCACCGACATCACTCTGGAGGCTGCCCCGGAGCGCAAGTGCTGGAAAAGACGTGACCGCTTCAAACATCACTGGAGCCCTACATACGCTGCCCTACAAGCCCAACTCCTTGCCATGCTCAGCCTTCAACGGCATCTCGGGGTCCTTCCCTGCCCGCCTCGTCTCCGCAGCTGGAACTCCTCGCTCGATATATCCCTCGGAATTGCTCAAGTGGTTGGGGAATGGGAACGGGTGGTCTCCACACTCAAGTTTCCCCATGGAGTCCCTCCTGAGGTCTGGGGCACTGGGCTTTCTCCCTCGGAATGGCGCACTCAGAACCCTTCAGATCTCAATGCGCTCCGGCTCGCGGCGATCTCCAACTTCAAACTCGTCCGCTCTCAGCTTCACGCGCGGAAACGGAAAGAGTATGCGGTTCGCTCCTCCACATACATTGCGGCCCGAGAGGATAACTTAACTGCGGGACACATGCATGCGAGCTTCCTATCATTACTTAACGAACTTCCGGAAGGGGTCGACCTACAGCACTATGACTTCGGGACGGATGAGACACCACCAACGCCTGCGGCCCTCCACGACTACGTGACCAACATGTTCCTACGCCACTTCCGCGCTCAATGCACTCCGTCGACGGGTCTCCACGACGGCTCGATCCTCTGGGAAGATCTCCAGCACATGAGTTATGCGGACTTCAGGCATCGACACGCCAACCTCCACATTCCCTCTGCAGGGGACGACGACCCACTCTTCACCCTGTGGACTGCGTTGCACCACTCGCCCGCTAGAGATGCTGTTCACGCGGACCTGCACCCCCTACTGCATGCGGCCCCCTCCTTTGAGAAGTTCGCTGCGCTCGTGAAGTCCAAGCAAGGAAACTCTTCCGGTGGTCCTTCCGGGCTGCAATATAAGCATATTCAGCACTGGAAGCCTGAAATGATTGCGGAAGCGTATGAATGCCTCGCGAGAATGTGGCAAGATCGCTCTATCCCAGTCTCCTGGAAATGGAAGTGGCTCGTCCCGATTCCCAAGAGCTCCTCCAAACGTATCCAAGACATACGCCCCATCATGCTCATGGAAGTCCTTCGCAAGTTGTGGACGGGCCTCCTCGTGGATGAGGTGACCGCATCTCTTCAACGTCACTCCTCCCTATCGCTCTCCCAACACGGCTACCTTCCGCATCACGGCACCGACACGGCCAACCTTCAACTTCTCAACACCCTCGAAACGGCGTGGGACGCTCGCAGGCCTCTCTACGGCTGCTCCTGGGATATGAGCAAGGCCTTTGACTCCGTCTCCAAGCCGCTGATAGTTCTCTGCTGGCAGCGCCTCGGGCTCCCAGCCGAAATCGCTCAGTGGCTTGTAGATCTCGACGCCAACGGGTACACCATTGTTCGGACCCCCCATGCCCTCGCTAAATGGGATGTGGAGGGTCTGGAGGGACTCAAAGAGCTCTCCTTTAATCCGGAACGGGGAACCGGGCAAGGAGACATTCATAGCCCCTTCACCTGGTTAGCCGTCTTCGATGTCCTCCTCACGGTGCTCGACTGTCAACAACCCTCTCCGGATCAGTTCCATCTCTACCGGCCGGATGGCTCCTCTTATCCAGCCCGTCCAATCTGTTATGCCGACGACCTGCAGTCATTTGCCTCGACTCTTTCCGGCCTGCAACACACAGCGGACCTTGTCTCGGTATTCGCCATGGTCTTCAACCTTACGATTGCCACATCCAAACTCCGGGCTTTCCACTATGGGGGCCTCTCGCAACCGCCCGATGACACGGAGCTTCTCCAGATACATGCAGCAGGATGGGTACCTCACGAGGTCCCTATTCGCCACCGTGGCACCTTTAAAAGCCTCGGCGTACTCTACCCAATCAACCCCAATGATTCCACCTCCCTTCAGCTCATGAAACAGAAGCTCATCATTACCATCCGTGCTCTGTCCATCAAGCGAGCGTCCCCCCGTGCCATCAATCTGGTCATGGCCAAATGTCTATATGCTCGTGGCGCGTATGTCGGTGTCCTCTCCTCGTGGTCTCTCAAAGAATGTGAAGAAATTGACACCGTCTTTGCGGCCGAAATCCGTCGCAGGACTAAGAACCTTAAGACATCCCAATCAGAAAACCTGTTCCAACCGCTTCGTGAAGGCGGTCTGGGCTATCAACGTTTTTCCTCAATGGTTCAACAGCGCAAACGTAATTGCATGCGTCGCATTTTCTCGGGAGGCGACCAATGGACCCGCCTGGCCATCGAAGGATTATGCGCACGTGGCCACAGTAGCCCACACCACTCCCCTCTCACTGCGATCACCCCCCAATGTGTCCGCCCGGGCTTCTGGATCTCTAGCCTTCTGTCCTACGGTATGAAGGGAAATACCTGCCCGACCAAACCCCTTCGCGCCTCCTCCCGAGCGACCCCTCCCCAGATGTCCGATTCTCTGGTTGGTGGCTTCCGATCTCATCCCACATGGACCAAAGCTCAGAGCGCCTACATACGGGACCGACACCTGCTCACGTACGCAGACATTGTCACGTGGAGTGGAAATCACTGGACCTGGCGCCTCCACGACTTACCCCAGCCACTCCAGGAATTGCTCCTCCCTGTACCCCTCCCAGTAGAAGAGTCCATACCTCTTCTCCCCGGTCAAGCCTGGCATCTCATCGCGCCGGACCAGCTCTTCTCCAATCGGATTACGGAGATTCTGTCCGTTTCCATGTACCTCACCCCCAGCGGGTACACGGTCGATGTCCTGTACCGTCACTGGTCTCTACCCCAGGCAGTTACGTCCCCTCTTCCCCGCACGATTATCTCGTCCGTCTCTCCCCCGCAACTGTACCATGGCCCCACCGATCACGCCTCGTGGTTCTCGGCTATTTTTGGACCCTCGCCTCAACGTGTGTCTCTCGTCACCCTCATCCTCTCTTCCGGAACGCCTTATCGCACCGGTCTCCCTCCTCCACTGGCCACCTTAGACTCTCTCCCGGACGTTGTAGAAGTGCTCAGGGTTGCCCCCTTCCTCCCCCCCGGTCACATAGGTCGCCCATCACATGCCCATCCAGGATCCCTACCCCCAGACCGGTGTTTCACGTCCCCTCCCGCCGGGGCCCGTCGGTCCGTCTATGTACATCTTCATTGCTCCGCGGGCTTCTCTCCACTTCACTCTGTTCTTGGCACGGGCGTCTTCCGGATGTCCCTCTGCGTCCTCACCACGGATGATCACGTCACGTGGACACCGACACTCTTTCACGGCGAGTCCCCTTCCAATGAAACCCGCCCCACCCCCCGTGTCCTGCTCCTGACTGGTCTCCTCCGGGGCCTATGGGATTTTGATCCGGAGGACGATCTCTGTAACATAGACATTTTCCTCCCGGATCACTCTCTCGTTAAGTCTCTCAGCGCGCCACCCTCCACGTTCTCCAATGAAGTAGTGGAGCTGCTGCATGGATTAGCCAGACTCCAACTTACACCACGCCGTCGCGTACTTTATGCACCCACTCCGTTCAACCTGTCCCCCAAAGTGCTCGAGGGCGCGTCTCTGGGCATGGCCCTCGCCTCGGCCTATGCCATCTCCGGGCTCTCACAAGGGGAACTCTGTTCCACCACCTATGGGGCCTCTCGCTTCATAGAACTTCCGATCGCCGCACTCCCCCTCTCCGAAGCTCTCCCTCCAGATATTTTTCTCCACCGCTGGTCCTGGTGCGACATCGACTCTGGTGCCCCGCTGCTTATCCCACTCGAATCTAGGATACTCGATCATCAACGCCTCGCCGCGCAGACCCATCGGGACGCCGATAGGGAAACCAGACTACTCCCGCCGCGGTGGCAGGACGTCACTCTTCGCTTTGCCTCCAAAGTGCTCAACATGGCGGGTATCTCTCCGGGGGCTCGAGGGCACTACGAACGCCTCCTGCACGAACGTCACTGGACGGTAGGTCACAACTCCTGCAAAGGGGCCAAGACAGCGAGTGATCGGAAACTCCTCCTTCGCTGTCCTCTTTGTGCATCGGATGCCACCTCCGCGGACGACACATATGATCACATCTTCCGGTCCTGCCAAAACCCCTTGTTGACAAAAGCCCGGCTTGACTCTGACTCCTGTCTCAGCCTACTACCGCTCTCTTCGGACCTCGATCGTCGACTGCTCCCAGCCCTACTGCTAATTCTTGCATCGGAAGATGGACACCGGATCTGTCTTGGCAACTGGTCTTCCTCCCAGATCTCCCAACTAGACCTGGTGCTCCAACCCACTGACACAGGGCCCGCCCTGACTGAGAGTCTTCTCGCTCTGAGCAAGCACTTCGTCGATAGAATTGACACCATCTGGGCTGCCCGACAACAGGCGCTCTATCTCCATGCCCTCACCACCACCCCTGAAGCGGACCCCGGGACCATCCGGATCCTCCAGCGCCGCTGTCACCAACCCCGCCTCCCCTCAGCGGTCTCCCCCCCTGTCTTCTATGCCGTCCGGCTTGGTCGTGTTCCCGGCATCTACACGTCCTGGAAGGAGGCGCAACCCCAAACCGTCGGCACCCACTCGGACTTCAAGCGCTTCACCTCTCGTCAAAAAGCGGAGGCTTACATGGCCATGACCTCAGGGCCGGGGAACCCCCTTCTCGACGACCCAGTCGCGTACCTCTTCACCGACGGCTCTGCCCTGCCCAATGGTACAGCGGGCTGGGGAGTATACATCACCTACCCGGAGCGAACGGACACCAGCAGCCTTTGGGGACCCGTCGTCACGTCAGCGCGGGTTCCGCACTGGGTGGGAGCCTTTGCTGCCACGAGCAATACGGGCGAACTGAGTGGAATGTACTACGCCCTTGACTGGATCAATCGACGCCAGTCCTCAGCAGGAGTTCGACCCCGGTACAACATAGTCTCCGACAGCGACTACTGCGTCAAACTGTTTGCCATGCGATCCATCAAGCCCGTAGCAAACAAACGTATGATCGCCCGCATCTACGCCCTTCTCGCCAGAGTCAAGGAGACGAACGACATCTCCATCTCTTGGACCCCGTCTCACACTAAGGAGGACTCTCCCCTTGCGAGAGGGAATGCGGCGGCGGACCTACTTGCTGCTCGAGGATGCGCAGCCCCGGGTATCTCCCGCTCCTCCAGCGCTGGTCGGCCCCCCCCTGCACGGAGTCCGCGCTCCTCCTCTACTCCTCGCCCCCCTCGTCGATCCTCGGCCCATGCCCTGCTGCGTCGCGCCAAAGACATGCGAGGGTCCCCTCGTCAAGACCCTCGTCTGCCCCCGTTTGACAAACGACAACCTCCTCTCTGGCGTGCGTTTTTTCTTCGATTAGCTATGCGTTTTCGTCCTGCCAGTGCCTGCCACCCGCCCCTGTGTGACTATTATGGGGACCTAGTTGGCGACTAGCGTTTTTCTCCGAGTGCAGTCGCTCGGTTCCCTCTACTCGGTAACGGGACTTGCCCCTTGGTTCATAGAGGGTGGTTTTTATGCTGTCCTTCTGTTTGCGTGTTCTCAACATGTCACATGACTTCATAATTAACTATTCGATTTTCGGCAAAACTAAAGTATAACTTTAGCTTTTTTTTTTTTTACTAAAGTCCACGGAAGTACCACTAAAGTGCACAAATACTACAGCCGTAGTGAGACACGACTTTAGCAATGCTTAAAGTGGCACTTTAGTAACACTTTAACCGGTACTTTACCGGCACTTTACCGGTACTTTAGGAAAACTTTAACCGATACTAAAGTCTCTAAATTTTGGTACACGGATGTCCAGGTGAATGCAATTGGAGCACCACCTGCTCTAGAATTCGGCGATGTCCCCCTTCCGATGTACAGTAGAACAATTGTTAGCATACACTCGTGAAACCCGCTCCAACACGTATCGTACAACATCTGTGAATCCTTCAGCAGCTAAAGTCTCGATAAGAACTGCATTCGTTCATTAGATGGGAACAATTAATCATATAATAGGAAAAGAATCACTCCATAACTAAATGAAATTCCTTTGGCATCAAGAATAGCTACAGGAAGTGAAGAATAATGTAGAAATTATTCGCTCTGAAGTAATTCTGTTTATCGTTTATTTTATAGAGCAAATATATACTCGTTTTTCCCACCGTAATTAAATATGGGTCTTTCTGGACGAAGATTTTCGGGAGACTACTGTTCATGTTTGTATAAATATATTAAAACTTCTATGTTCAAAGACGCAATTAAGCATTTATATTATGAAGCAAGAGTTATTAAGAAGCTAAGTACAGTCACTGTCGCTAACAGAGAATACATCCAGCACACACGA
>Ga0208744_1000503_pt1 | contig 13897 bp, 31 predicted proteins | sample CryBogCBH24Aug09_FD_184620 | JGI IMG/M metagenome (GOLD analysis project Ga0208744, IMG submission 184620) | Freshwater microbial communities from Crystal Bog, Wisconsin, USA - CBH24Aug09 (SPAdes) (version 2) | ecosystem: Environmental > Aquatic > Freshwater > Lake | place: Crystal Bog...
CCGTGATTGGTGGTATGATGTGGACACCTGATAATTGATAATATTATGAAAATTTTAATTGGCGGTGATAGTTGGGGTAATGGAGAGTGGCCCCAAGAAACTAATCATAGAGGTATTTGGCAATATTTTGAAGAAGATGGTCATGAAGTTATGATTAAGTCTATACCTGGTGAATCTAATAAAAATACAATATCACATATGTGTGATTTTATAAATGAAAATTATAATCATGATTTCATTTTTTGGTTTCAATCTGACCCTTTGAGAGATTTAAGACCTTATGATGAATTTGGTACAACAATAAATGATTATAATGATTTATTGAAACAGAGTGAAATTATTTTAGATAAAAATTATCAAGAATTAAACAATAGAACAACTTCAAAAATATATTGTATTGGAGGTTGTTCTAAATTAAATTTAGAATTAATAAGTAAATATAATAATTTGATTCCTTTAATCGAAAGTGCAACTGAATTTATTATTAAAGATTACCAACACCCTAAATTATGGCATAGTGATTGGTTAAATGTTGTGGATAGATTTGATTTAGAAACGATTGACTTATTATTAATTGATAAAAGAAAACAAGATTCTTTATCTCAAATTGAAAAATATAGGGAATATTTTTGGCCAGATGGATATCACCCAAATAGAAAAGGACATAAAGTTTTATATGATTTTATTCTTAATAGTTTGAATATTAGTTAAATATTCATAGAATAAATCCGCTTGTATCCTGTGTCCACTTTCACCTAAATGTGTATCGTGTATCTCATAATTAGTTTCTTGACTAATATTCATTCCACCTCTTTTATATATTTCTCTAAATATTGTAAAATGATGACCAATATTTGGTTCGGTCGGTAAATTATCATAATTACCAGCATATTGATTAGAAATATATTTTTTTACATTCAATTTATCTTTAGGTAATGAATTAATTATTTTTTCATCCATAGACCAATAATAAACCTCACAACCAATATTTTCACAAAGATTTTCTATTATTTTTTCATAATTGTAAATCTCATCAACATAAAACGGATGTTCGCTTTGTTTCAATGCAATTTCCATTTGAGTACTTTCACTAATATGATATTTGAGATGATCAAAATAAGTATGTCCCATCCTAATCCACATATATAAAGGTTCTCCCGTCATTGAATCAATCACTTTATTACCGTCATTATCATGAAATATAGAACCCCATCTGAATCTATGTAGATACGTCCAATTTATTATTACAATATCACCTTTCTTAAATGAAGTACAATTTTGACATATGGTGTGAAATGTTTCGTGATTTGATGAACCAGCAATTGCTTTAACATTTGTTTTCATACCAAGTTTTTCAGAAAGTATTTCATGCCAAGCTGGAGGTAAATTTCCCCCTCTTAACTCTTTCCAAACTTTATACCATACAAATGAAGTATCTAAATTATGTCCTTCAGTAAAACTATCTCCAAATAAGTGTAATGTATTCATATTTATTTAATATACAGATTTATTTGTAAATATAAAATATTTTTCTTAAATTTATAATATGAAAACGTTTTTATTCTTTCACGGATATAAAGAAAAATCCTTATTAGATATTGATTGGGAAGAAATCAATAGAAGATTAAACACTAATTTGATACAAATGCCAACTATTCGTGATTGGACACAGATACCAACTTTACCAGGGACAACCTATACTCCAACTTGGATTGTTAATCCTGGTTTAATTCAATATACACCACCAACATATACACAGTATACTCCACCAAATTATAATATCACAACCACACCAGGAACAGGATATGTTACATTACCTTACAGCGGTACCATTAATACTGCAACAAGTTTTAGTTTGACAACATCCAATCCAAACGGAACAACATATACGACAGTAGGAGTTGGTGGTACTTTAACAACGAGTACGGCAACATTTAGAAGTGGGGCCTTTACTACAAAAAATATGTAATGACTAAGTTCAAATTTTTTAGGGGATTCATTGGAACAATCAATTTTGTTGAAGGAGAAGCATACATGACAGCATCATTCTTTGATCCAAGTACTCGCTGGACACCAGAAGAGTCAGAAAGAATACGTATTGAACGAATGCGAATATCAAATGATTTACGTGATGAAATGTTACAAGTTTATCAACAAAATAGAATTCAAGAGGAAACAAGATTACCAGAGTTAGAAATGAATTGGGAACGTATATCTCAAAGTATAAGACAAATTGAAGAACAACAACTTAGATTATTTCAGACAACAACGACAATCACAGTTAATCCAACATTATGGACTAAAATTAAAATATTTGGAACTAATGTTAAATTAGTTTTGAAAGAAACTTGGAAATCGGATCCTATGGGTGTTATTGTGATGACTTGTTTAGTAAGTGTTGTTACATTTATTGGTATAATGAAATTATTTGGAGCATAATATGGTAAAAATTGTATCAGGAATCTCAATGAGTGGTGGATCAACAATTATATTGATTAACCTAACAAATCTTTTTAATAGTAAGGGGATTGACACTACATTTTATGGACCACATGATTTTCATTTAAATAAATGTAAATCAAAAAAATTAAGTGATTTAACTTTTGAAAATAGGAAAGATATTTTATTAGCACATCACATTAAAATGGAAAAAAGACCACCAATTAAAAGAGTAGTATTATCATCTCACGAAAAATGGTGGTTTGAAGTTGCTGATATTCCTGTATTTTGGGATACTGTGGTTTTCAATCATGAAGAACATAGGAATTATCACAATAGATATAACGGTCCTTATGTGTTGATTCCAAATCCAAAAGACACTAATCAAACTTTATATGCGATTGATAAACCGGAATTAGATTTAGTTGCTGGGGTTATCGGTACTATCGAAACAAGAAAGAGAACACATTTATCAATTCAAAGGGCGTTAGATGATGGATGTGAAAAAGTTTATGTATTTGGTAATATAGGTGAACTACCATATTATAACAAATATTGTAAAAAATATGACTATCACCCAAATGTAGAGTTTATGGGTTATGGAAAAAATAAGCAAGAAATGTTCAACATGATTGGAAGAGTATATCATATGTCAGAGGGTGAAGTTTCATGTTTAGTAAAAGATGAATGTGAATATACCAACACCAAATTTTTTGGTAATGAACAAACTCAACATGAAACATCTAAATTATCTAATGATGAGATATTCGAACTGTGGAAAGATGTTTTAAAATTCTAAATTATGAAAATACTATTACTTTGTGAAGGGAGAACAGGTTCTTATTCTGTAATGGAATGGATTCGTGATGAATTAAAATTAGATATTATTGGGGAAATAGATGAGTTTGATTATATTAATAATGATGATTTTATTATTAAAAGAACTTTATCTAATGAGAACTTTAATTTGGATGATTTAAAATATTTTAATAAAGTTATAATATTATATAGAGAAGATACATTAGAACAATCTGAAAGTTCTATTTATGCTATTTTGAAACAAAAGTGGCATCATGATAATGAAAATAAAGATAATGGTTTCTATGAATTGAATGAGGAATTTTTGATAGAAAACAGAGAAGAAATATGGAAAGTTAAATATTATTACGATTATTTAAATAACATATATAAAAATATTAAAGATGGAATTAAAATAACATATGAAGATATTTTTATAAAAAAAACGGGTCAAAAAAAATTGGAAGATTATATAGATTTTAATGCAAAAACATCATTATGTAATGAACATAATAAATTAAGAAAAAAAGATTACATATCAACTATTAATTTTTTAAAAAGGGAAATTGATATTTTAAATGTTGAAATTGAAAGATTAAATAACAATATAATCGATTTAAGGTGTGAGAATAATAAATTAAAAAGAATTATATAAAATATTTGGCTGTTAACTATTATCTCATTACTTTTGTGGTATGAAAATAAAAGTAAAATATCACATCGAAGCAAATGTAGATGCCGAGCAAGTTATTATTGAGTGCCAAACAATTGAAGAGGCTGAAAGAAAATTAAAGAATCTTCATAAGGCCGAATTTGAGGCTTACATAGTTAAAACCGTAGAAAAAGGTAAATCAAAAGAGTCTTTTTTTGTGATTTAAAATAGTTCCGTAGAGTAATATTTATAATAAATAAACTCTATGAAAAATATAATTAAAGTGTTGATAGTCATCATTTTATTGGTGATTATATACTTTTTTGTTAAAAATTCCCAAAAGGATAACTATTTTAAACCAGTTCCTTTATCCACTTCAAATACAATAACTAATTTGGTTAATAAACCTTTTATGGATACCGTGGTGTCAGTTGGATTGGGTGTTTTAGAAGTAAAAGATTGTTATATTACCATTAAACCTATGGATGACAATATAAGAAACAGGTTTCTAAATCAAAATGGTTTGAGTTTACAGGCTTGTGTTATCGGTACTAACGATTTATACGATATCTATATTGAGGATATAAACAAAGATGACGCAATCACTGTTCTATCACATGAATTAATACATTTAAAACAATATAATTCAGGTGATTTAGATGTTATTGGGGATGGTATCGTTTTATGGAAAGGTCAAAAAATAAATGTAATGGATATTCCTTATGACCAAAGACCTTGGGAAAAGGAGGCATTTGATAATCAAGGAGATGTGTCTGTAAAAATTAAAAAAATACTATACTAATATGAGTTCTAAATTCTTTAACAACCCACAACAAACAAAGGTGGTAAAAGACGATAAAAAGGTTAAAACAACCCAACCTAAACCCATCAAAACGGTCCAAACAAGAAAAACAGGTAGAGGTAAGTAATCTCAGTATATTTATTTAAGATATGAAGTTACTTGATTTACTGAAAGAAGGACCGAATGATATGGGTAAAGACCAAAAGGTTAAAAGGGCTTTAGCCATATATAATGCGGGTAAGATTGTTACAGTAAAAACAAATATTAACGGTCAAGAAAGAATCTATAAAGTAGTTTTACCTGATACAAATGGCATAAAATTAGATTGGAGTCATAATGGTGATGTTATAATCAGAATAAATGATTTTATTAAAGTATATTATCCTCCAAATGTAGATGGTTTTGTCATTAGACACACTATATTTGATAAAGTAAAAGAAATGTTTGAGAGAAAAAAAATACATCTCAGTATTTTTACAGGTTCAGGTATAAGGGCTATACCGATGGATAAACAAATAAACGAATCTATGGAAGACGATAAACTAATCAAAAAGGCTTTGGAGGTTTATAAGTTCTTAAGAAAGGGCACCATCAAATATGAATACGATTTAAAAGGACCCAATTTAAGTTATGGTAGAAGAAAGGGTAGTGTGATGGTTAAATATGAACTACCTCCTGTGGAAAATGTTAATGTTGAAATTCATCAACTACTTATTAAACCAATGATTACATTTAATGATAAAGTAATCTATAAAGTGGTAGAGGGTGAAAGATTTGACGAAGATGATTTAGAACCGGGCGATTTAATTGAGGAAATAAAAAAACGATTTGTTAAGTATAATGTTTTATTAATTGATTTAAATTATGGCGATTTTGAAAGTCAGATGTTAGATTATGATGACGGACCTTATGATGATGAATTTTAACCAATGAACAGAAAAGAGTATAGGAGACTATTACAGGACCCCAAATGGAAGATTAAGGCTTCCTTCATCAGGAAGAGAGATAACCACACCTGCGTCAGATGTGGAAAGAAATCACATAGATTACAAGTTCATCATACCAAATACGAAGATGGGTTAATGCCATGGGAATATGATAATGATACATTAGAGTCTTTATGTTCAGGTTGTCATAAGAAAGAACATAATATAAAACCAAAAAAGAGATTTACACCTAAGAAGAAAGCAACTAAAGAACCCAAAGTTCAATCAAGAGTTATTAAAGTAAAAAAATATTTGGAATAATAAATAATTTTATTATATTTGTGGTATGTTCCAATTCAAATTCCTTACAACAAATACAAACAAACAAAATCTATTAGAGACAATCTTTGAGGATTATCTAAATGATTTAAATGAAATTGTTTCTTGGGAAACCAACCCTCAAGGGAGTGAAATAGATACGTCAAATGGTAAATATTATATTACTAATGTGAACTACAATTATCATGATATTCATGTAAGAGCAATATGTTATCCGAATGAATTTCCAGGACTTTTGATAAGAATGTCAACTTTTCCTGACGAAGTTATGATAACCGTTGGTCCAAGAATTAACAACCCTCAGCATCCCTAAGATTCAATTCTGAATTAAATATATTCAACCATTCGTGATGGTATCGGTCCAAATAAGGATTTGGAATAGTCATTTCACCTGTACCATTTAAACAATTGATTATATTATGTATATGTCCTCTTGTAAGCCATCTAACTGGAGTAACCCTACCTCTATTGTCTCTCCAAAGAATACCTAACTGAGATTCGTCTTCTTGATTGTGATGAAAAAACTTGAATTCCATAACACAAATATAGATATTTTTTTGTTATTATCAAATAAATTATGTATTTTTAAATCAATATTTAAAGTAATTATAATGTTATGATAAAATCTGATATATACGAAAAAAAAATTAAGTTCGATGAGAATTCAAAAATAATAATTGGAATTGGTGATAGTTTCTGTGCCGGTTCAGGATCTGAATCTTTAGAAACATGGGATAGATGTGAATGGGACATTTATAAAATTAGAAGAGATATTGGAGGTATTTTAGAAGCTTACGATAATTCTTTCATTGATGTAATGAAAAGAAAATATTTAAATGATTATACAACGGTAAATTTATCCATGGCAGGTAAGGGAAATAGATTTGCTATAAGAGAATTATTTTGTAATCCACAATTAAATTTAGAAAATGCGGGTGAAAAAATTGTAATATTTGTTTCATCTGGTTTAGAAAGGTTTGATTTCACTTATGATATTATTGATAAATACGAACACACAAATACAATTTGGCCTTTTCATGAAGACCCGAAAGAAGTTGGATATGGAAATATTACCGTAAATGGAAATCCAATTTATACCGATGCTCTAATTGTAGGAGAATTTTTAATGGACATGTATATGTTAATGAATTGGTGTACATTAAACAATGCTAAATTATTATTTATTAGTGGGTTTACACCAATATTAGATAGAAAAAATTTAATTAATATTCTATTAAAAGATAGAAACATTAATAATACGGAAAAAAATACTTTAGATTTTATAACAAAAAATGCATGTGAATTAGTTAATAAAATCCCTTGGCATCTACAAATTAAACCAATGGGTTATGACACAATGATAGATTTGATGTTACATAATCAAGGAAGGGACGATTTAATTGGTAATTATCATTTTAGGAATTATTTTGTTGATAAACATACGGAAGATGATTATGTTTCAGTGTGTCAACATCCCACAAGAAAAGGTCATGAATTAATTGCCGATATTGTAATAAAGTACATTGAAAATTATGAGGATTTAGAACCTTTAAATTTTTCTTTAATTGATGAAAAACTTTTTAATACAACTAAATTAATATAACACATTAGATTAATAATGTTTGATTTTAAATTTTTAACCGAAAATATTGATAAACGTCCTAAAACAAGAGATGAGGTAAGAATTTACGTATATGAAAATTTATCAATATTATATGATGGAACATATAGAAGTAATTTTGAGGCTGAGGTTGAAAATATAACCGATATGGTTTGTTCAAATTTGAATATTTTATAAATAATTTAATTAAAATTTGTTTATATTATAAGAATGTTATAAATTTGTACACTAATGAAAATATTATTAATTGCCGAAGGTAGATGTGGTTCCCATTCTTTAGGTGAATGGTTATCCGAAGAACTTCGTATTCCTTTTATAAGAGAATATGAGGAAAATACCTATAAAGATAATTTTATTATTAAAAGAGGATTGAAAGAAATAAATTTAAACGAAACATACGATTTTTATATTAGATTATATAGAGAAAATACTGTCAAACAATCTGAAAGTGCTATCCATGCAATTTTAAGTGACAGTTATCATATAGAAGATATAAATAAACAATATGAAATTGATGAAAAATTTTTAATAGAAAATCATGAATTAATATGGCAAAGTAAATTAAATTCGGATATAGATAATAAAGAATTAAAACAATTGGATTTAGGATTATTAGTAAGTTATGAACAAATATTTGTTGACGAAATCGGTGAAAAATTAATAACTGATTATATTGGATTTACTCCAAAAATATCAATAATAAATCCAAATCGTAAATTTAGAAAAGAAAATTATAAATTAGATAATTTTACATTACAACTATCAATTGATTTATTAACAAATGAGATAACAATTCTTAAAGAAAGAATTGATGGTATGTTAAATGAAACTGAAAAAATGTTTGAATTAGTTGATAAATTAACTATCTCCAATGAAGAAAATAGAGAATATCGTAAAATAATTGAAAACCAAAAACGAATGATTGAAAAATTAATTTTTAAAAATAAAAAATTAATTAATAAAATAATCTAAAATTTTAAAACAAAAATTATGGCAATTTTAAAGAAGGCAGCAAAGAAAGCTGTGCCAAAAGTAAAAGAACAACCAAAACAAATTGTATTAACTCAAGAACAATACGATGAGTTAGTTAATTTTAAATGGGAAATAAGTAGAATTTCATATGAAATCAAAGACATTTGTACCGATGAAGACAATAACCCAAGAAAGGTTGCATTTGAGTTAGGTGCTCTCCAAATTAGAGTTGATAAAATATACACCGACTTGGACAGAATCACAGATGATATTGATCCTGTGGAAAATGTTTGGGGTAATGATGAAGATGATGATAATAACTAATTTTAAATTCTTCGTGGGTAAGGTTGAAGGAATAACATTCCTTCAACCAAGATATCCAAGAGTTATTACTTGTGAAGTGCCATATCCCGAAGAATATAATACAACTGACCTTAAAAGAATATTTAGAAGAGGTTGGAGAGCCTGTGAATATGGAAGAGATATATATGAAAATCCATATAGTGTTAGAGAAGAATTAATTTATACACTACATAGAGCATGGGAAAGAGGTTGGTTGGAATGTTATCATAATCATCCATCAAGACAAAACACACATTAAAATATTATGGCAGCAGACTCAACAATCGTAGTAGAAATAATCACAGGAATAGCCTTCTTTATATATGGAGGTCTTCATTTACAATCAATACCTGACTTTCAGAAGTATAGGGAGATTTATAAATTAATGAATCGTGATGTTTATAAATTTGAACCTCATGCCGGTCATAGTAGTCTTTTTAGGTTATATGATTATGATATACGTAGAGTAGAATTCATACCATTGTGTAATCATATCATATTTTTCCCCGACGGAGATATAAAATTAGATGAAAATCTTTACATACATAAATCTACGAGGCGTGGCAATTTATTTCGTTGGTATTATTATAATAAGTTTTGTAAATTGAGAGATGAAAAGATTGATATATACAATTGGAGAGAACTGAGAGAAAGATATTCACAACTAAGACACGATGCTTATTTGGGACAAAACAAAGATCAAAACAAATTATCATTTAAATTTTTGAGAGGATGATAAAAACATTCAAATTTTTCAATGAAAACAAATTCAACATTGAATATGACCTACTCTATCATTTAAATGTATATGAGAATATAGCGTTGGGAATAATAAATTATTGTTATAGAACTGATAGAGTACCGATTGGGTGGAAACATCATTTTTATGAAAGTGGTTCAGAAGACCGTAGAGGAGTGAATAAGTGTATAGAAATAACTGATTTAATAAGTCATGATTATTTTGAAAGTAGACATGTAAGAATAAGATATGATGTTCATACCATAAATCGTCCAGGTAATTCTGACATGACCGAAACAACAAATCACATATTTCATCTTTCCGAAGATGTATTTAACGAAGCAATAAGAAGATATGAAACCATTTAAATTCCTTGACAATCCACTTATGTATTCACACGAGAATCAACCAATTTATGCTGGTGAATTATTTTATGCAGTACCAAAATACGACATTGAATTATTGAATGGAAAAACTTTAATAAAATATAAAATCACTATGAGATTTGTTCACAAAAAACATAGAGATTTATATAAACCAGACAACGAAAAGTTTTGGTATTTTAAACATAAACAAAATGCTGAATGGATAATTGATATTTGGAAAGGACAAGACAAATTGGATGAATGGTATCTAAAACAAAGAAGGAGGAGAACACGATGATAAAACATTTCAAATTTTTTGAAGGAGGTCCAACTAAACGAAGAGTATTCACGGACTTCATGGATGCTATGGATGATTATCATCTCGGAGGTATTCAACCGCCACAATATCGCACAGTGGTACAAGACACAGGATTAATGAGACCATTCACATTGAATGTATTTGCGGAAGCATTAGGTAGAATACCAACATTTTTAATGGCAATTGAACAATCTAATCTTAATGATTATGAAGTTCTTCGTGGAACAACAATAAGTCAATTAATTAGTGGAGAATTAAACATTCCTTGGTGTTTCACACATTTATCTATAACAAGAATATCGGACAATTCACAAATAACAATAACATATTATAATGCGGATGAGTTGGATAGAAGTGCATTGATATTTGACCCACAAGATAGAGTAACAATCTGTTATAAACCTTAATGATATGATAAAACCATTTAAATTTTTTAAAGGACAATCAATATCACCTCTCGATGCTTATGCTGATAGAGTTATAAATAATAGTCACTATGGTGCTTTTAGGATAGGTCAAGATGAACCACCATTTAATTTATCTCGTCGTCATTGGAATTTGTTGCCACAAGATTTAAGAGGTGCAACATTACAAGAAATGAATTGTTATATCCAAGGATGGGAAGCGTCGGCACGTGCTGATTACAATAATCCATATGACGATTTAATAAGAGCCGAAATATGGAATAGAGGATGGCATGCATGGTCGTGGCGTCAAGTTAGAACAAATCAAAACTTTAGAAATGTAAATCCCAATCCACCAATAGATGAAACATACCCTGAGTTCTATAACACAGATGAATATGTATTCTTTGATGTAACAGAAGTTAGATATGATGAGGAAACATATGTACCATATAAACAAATGTTGTTTAGACATATTGAAGGTGGTTTCACAGTAGGTGGACAAATAATACATTACGGTCATCCTATGTATAATTTTCCTGATATAATATAAAAAAATATGAATAACTTTAATGGATGTCCTGAAGGTAAATGTTTTCTTTGTTTAATTCACCCAAAATCAGATGCGGGACTTGCGTGTGATGACAAATGTTATTTTGCAAAAGGAGAAGATGGTGAAAGTTATTTGGAAAGATATATTAAAAAATATCCCAAGCAATGGGAAATGATAAACAATAAAAATCATGAAAACATTTGAAACGAAATAATATGAATGTAACAAAAAACGATATTAAAGAAATAGGAATAGAATATGGTATTTTATTAAGTGATATTCAAATAAATAATATCCTTAATGAATACAATAGAATAGTATTGGATAAATCGGAGGATTGGGAAAATATAGTTAAAGATTTATTTATTAAACAAATAACAAATTAATAAAGATAATGAAAAGTTTTAAGTTCCTTTCAAAAAAACAAAAACCCATCGCCAATTTATGGATTAGTTTAAGTCCTGAGGATAGAAACATATACACAAAAGGATATTACGATGCTTTTGATAGTTACACTCATGGACATGATTTGGTAGTACCATATAACCCATTAACACAGGAATTTAAATATGAATTATGGAATGAAGGTGTTAGATTATTTGAAGATAATAATAATGCAGAATGATAAAAGATTTTAAATTTTTACAGGTACTAAAAAAACCAAGACAATCAATTGGAATGGTTGAACTTAAAGAAGAGTTTAATAGAAATAAACATTTGATTTTCATATGGAGTGAATATCCTGAATATCCAATTGATAATAATCCAATAGAATTTAATGGAAATATATTACAGTTCTATAATCTCACAAGAGGATTTACACCAACGATATATGAAATGCAAATAAAAGAAAGTGGTTATTTTGATTCATGTATTGTTTTCAATTTAAGACATGTACTATCCAAATTCATTAGAAGAAAAGCAAAACTAAAAATAATATATAATTTATGAACAAAGAATCAATTTACGTACTATTATTAACTATCTTAGGTGCATTATTCGTTTGTGGTTTAGTAATGTTAATAGTAACGATGACCGTCAATTCATCAAGTTACAAATACTATAGAGTAACTTACTATGCCATTAGAAATTGTAATTATGTTATGGTGAGAAATAGTTTTAATCAACTAACGTATCATAGACCCCAAGAAACCAATCCATATACAAACGATGAAATAATATTCTTTCTAAGAAATGGTGAAGTTATTGATATAAAATTATTAACAAGACCAAGTGACAATCATTATATACATTCTAAAGGTGGTTCGGATTTATATGCAAAATATTGGTTTAAAAAAATTATCAATGCAAGAGAAAAATACAATTACTCACATTGGTTAACGACAACAGAACAAAGAACGGAAAGAGAATATATAACAGGTTTAATAGAACATCGTGAACCATTTAAATTTTTGAGAGGATGATAAAAGATTTTAAATTTTTAAACACAACAAAACAATTGGTAGTTCCAACTGGTTATGTTCCTTTTATGCATGTACCAAGTGAAGAATTGAGACTTAATCAATCTTTTTGTGAATATCCGATAACATTTAGCGGGGAATATGAAGGTTTTTATTTTATATGGGAACCAAGAGATATAATAAACAAAGAATACCGAATTGCATCTTGGGCTGGTTCAATAAAAGATTTTTGGAGACATTATGAAAACAGAAGAATGTCACTTGGGTCTTCACCAGGTGAAGAATATCTACCATGTTATCCAAGGATTAGAAGAATTTATGTTGGAGCAAATTACATAATTAATTACAATAATGCACCAAGATTTATGAATCCGAGATTTATATTTAATCACGAATTTGTAAGAATAGAATATAAACTATATGAAGACAGATAATTTTAAATTTTTTAATGGTAAAAAATCAAAAATAGATTGGGGTGCAACCGGTTTATTAGTTGATGCAATTAATCAAGAGTTATTAATTGATGTGTTGAATAAAACATATAACCACATTACAAATAACAATTTATATGAACCAAGATATTCAATGTTGATTGTTATCATGACCAAATTGTTTAGAAATAAACTAACTGATTATAGTCCAAATTTCATACAATATAAAATTGATGAGGTTATAGTTATGATGTTTAGTCCTGAGATAAGTGGATACATTTCAGATTTACAACATAACGCATGGACTGGTGTTGATGTTGAAGCGGAGATGACACAAATAATTTATGAACGTTGTAATTGGGATGAAGAATGATAAAGAAATTTAAATTTTTTAGAAAACCTTTTAATCCTGAGGATTACGATGTCCCCAATTTCAGGTTTTTAGGAGTTACTCCAATAGATCAAAACAATCGTAGAACAATGATTTTTGTTTATAATCTTGATGGTACTATAGTTCAAGCAAGTCTTATAACAAGAGATCATGACGCATATAACTATGCCGATATATATGAAGTAAGAGGTAATCAAGTATTTTTATTACCAAGACGAGAAACGGAATATATAAACGTAACATTAACATTTACACCAAATGAAAACATTTAAGTTCCTAACTGAAACTAAACCAACTCAATACGATGGTGAATGGTCACAAACGGCAATTACATTTGTTCGTAGTTATGTTTCAAGAAGATACCCAAATGGGCTAAGATATAT
>Ga0208744_1000513_pt1 | contig 13716 bp, 9 predicted proteins | sample CryBogCBH24Aug09_FD_184620 | JGI IMG/M metagenome (GOLD analysis project Ga0208744, IMG submission 184620) | Freshwater microbial communities from Crystal Bog, Wisconsin, USA - CBH24Aug09 (SPAdes) (version 2) | ecosystem: Environmental > Aquatic > Freshwater > Lake | place: Crystal Bog...
TTAAAATAATATTTATATGAAACCATTATTATTATTATAAATAATATTATAAATTTTATTTTTATTATCTTTAATTAAAAAATACTAAAAATAAAAAATCAATAAGCCTAATTTTTCCGCACTACTATTATATAGTAAGTAGTTTATATACTTGTTAACTTCATTTTTTTTAAATTTATTTTTTACTTCATTAATATAGTCCTGTATATATGAGGTAACTAGGTTTTTTAGATTAGATAAATAGTCAGATTTGTTATTAGATTTGAGAAAGCTTGCTATCTTAGTTGTTCCGCCATTATATTTTAACGGTATTATATATGGATGTGTACTATGTTGTTTAGTTTTACATAAATATAAACCATCACCAAAAGATTTAACATATTGATGTCCTTGTTTATTTATATAAATTCCATTAAAATTATATTTATTCCCATTAATATTATTAATTTCTTTCCTATAACGATCATTATCGGTAAATGCTCTATAAAATATTTTTTGTTTAGTATTATATTATTTAATAAGAAAATTGTTTTTAATAAAATTAGAAATAATATTACCATAAGTATATTCCTGTATTATTTTTTGTAATATAGTAATAATATTATCGTGTATTGTATATAGCTGATCTGATTCTTGTAGTGTATATTGTAGTGTAGCTTGTTGATCTGATTCTGATAGTGTATCTTGTGGTGTATCTTGTTGATCTTGTTGATATGATTCTGATAGTGTATCTTGTTGTGTATCTTGTTGATCTTGTAGTGTATATGGTTTATATTTTTGATATGGTTCTGATAGTGTATATGGTTGGTTATTTTGGTTTAAACCACCATATTTTATTTTTAAATATTTATATTTATATTTTTTATAATTTGTATAATTATCCATATATATATATTACATTAAATATAAATAATCATTATTAGTTCTATCTTTATCCTATATTTTCAAATTTATTATAATTTATTTTCTAAAAAATATAATTATTATTTTTAAAAATGTTTATATAGAAATGTATTGTTATATTAATTTGTTAATATATATTAGTATATTTTTTGTTAAATTTAATTCTTATAATACTATTAGATTTAATATTAATATCATAAAATTGAAAAAATAATTAATATATTTCTAATTGTAATTTTAATTTATTAACTATACATATTTTTCATTTAATGAATCTAAAATTTTTAATGATTAAGGATATATAATAGTATTATTATTAATAAAATCTTCTAATTAGATATGAACTACAATATATTTTTTTGATAAGATTTATTAAATCTATAGCATTATACAATTGTTTGTATATTATAATTATTAATATTTAAACAATTTATATTGGAATATAATAAATATATTTATTAATAATTATATTTATTATATAATTTGTTTTTTATATTTTATAAAAATTCTATCATGTTACTAATATCCATAAAAAATAAATGAATTATTATTATTTATATCTGGTATAATTTAACATATTATTAGCCCATATAATAAAATATTGTAAAACTAATTAGTGTAGATACGATTTGTATTATAAATAATATAAAATAATATGCTTGGTAAATATCTAAATATTGCATTTCTCTTCATATTTTATATATAAAATAATTACTCTATATAATATATAATGAAAATTATATTAGTATGTATTGGAAATTTTCAATCATATATAATAGATAATATAAATAATTTATTATTATTTGATAATAATGATATTAGTGTAATAACAGAAAATAAATTTTTTTATTTATTTGATAATTTGCCAATTGAATTAGTAGATTGTGAAGAATTAGATGATTTTAGTTATAATTTAAATTATAAACTTGATAAAAATTTTAGGAATGAATTTTTGTATTTATGTTCTTTACGTTTATTTTATTTATATTCGTATATTAAAAATAACAATTTAACAAATATAATACATTTAGAAAATGATGTTTTAACTTATATAAATTTTAATAATTATAATATAACAAATAATAAAATATATGTTACATTTGATTGTGATACACGAGTAATACCAGGAATTATATATATTCCAAATTATGAAGCATTTAAACCTATAATTGATAATTATAATTTTAATTTAAATGATATGGAAAATTTATCTCAAGTTAATAGTTCATATATAGATACATTTCCAATATTTCCAATTATTGATAATACACTAAATAAATTTAATAAAAATTATTATTTATTTAATTCAATATTTGATGCTGTAGCAATCGGTCAATATTTAGGAGGTATTGATAAACAAAATCAAAATAAAAATGATGATACAAGAGGATTTATCAATGAAACATGTGTAATAAAATATGATCAATATAGTTTTATTTGGCTTAAAATAAATTCTTTATATGTTCCCCATATGATAATTAATTCTAATTTAATTAGAATTAATAATTTACATATTCATAGTAAAGAATTATATAAATTTATAGCAAATAATCCTTTAGAAGATAAATATATATGTAAAATTTAATAATTAATTTAAATATTTAAATATATAAATTTATTATTAAATAATGAATATAAAAATTGTTTATTTTGCATATCTTATTCCTAATAAATGGGAAACAATCGTTAAAGAACAATTAGATAGTTTAAAAAATTTAAATTTGTATAACATAGCATCTAATATTTATATGTCTATAATAACAGATAATACAGAATTAATAAAATTAAAACAATTATTAAAACAAGAATATAATAAAATTGAAATTAAAAATATATTTTATGAAAATATATATGAATATCCTGGAATAAAAACTATTTATCAAATAGCCGAAGATGATGATAATACAATATTATTATATTTTCATTCAAAAGGAATGAAATCAAATGAAACAGTAATAAGACAATGTATGTTTGAATATACAATATATAATTATATAGATTATATAAATGAATTTAAAAAAAATAGTTCATTAGAGGTAGCCGGAGTTATTCCACATATAAATGGTTTTATTTTTTATAATTTTTTTTGGGCTAGATCTTCTTATATTAGAAATTTTACATCTAGACCCGAAATAAGTAATAATAGATTTATATGGGAAGTTTGGGTAGGTAATGAATTTAGTAGAAAAAAAAAAATTATTACATATAGTCCTATTATAAAGTATAGACAAATACAATATTATCAAGAAGTAATAGAAATACAAGATAATTTAATAACTAATAAATATTCTTATAACATTTATAAACCTACTTTAGAACAAATAATAGATTCAACACAAGAACACATAATAGATCAATTACCACAACAAAATGAACAACCAACACAACAAAATGAACAACTAACACATATAACAGAATTATCTCCAGAAATATCTGAATTAACACAAGAAAATAAAACAAAACAAATAACAGAATTTCCTCCAGAAATATCTGAATTAACCCAAATAAAATTCAATCAAATTAATAAACCAGTAAAATTAAATGATATTAATAATCCTGTTAAATTAAATGATATTAATAAACCAGTTAAATTAAATGATATTAATAAACTTAAATTAAATGATAAATTAAATGATAAATTAAATGATAAATTAAATGATAAATTAAATGATAAATTAAATGATAAATTAAATGATAAATTAAATGATAAATTAAATGATAAATTAAATGATAAATTAAATGATAAATTAAATGATAAATTAAATGATAAATTAAATGATAAATTAGAAATTTTACAACAAGTAGATGTAAAATCAGTTAATAAACCAATAAAATTAAATGATGTAAATAATCCAAAACAATTACAAGATATAAATAAACCTAAAAAAATATCAACAAATATTAAAATTACAGAACCTATAAAATTAAATACAATTAATAAATCAGAATTATCAGAAAAAAATAATATTAATCTAACAAATAATATTAATCTAACAAATAATATAAAAGATATAGAATTATATAAATTATCATTTTTAAATCCATATACTGTATTTACAAGATTAAAAAATAAAAATAATATAGTAATAGAATTATGTGCTTCTGTTGGATTAAATACATGTATATTGAGTAAATTATTTAAAACTATAATTGTTGTAGAACATGATATATCTAATTTAGAAATATTAAAATTAAATATTGATAAATATAATCATAAAAATATTACTATAATTAATAAAAAAATAGTTCAAATTAAAGAAGATATAAAAAATGATATAACTTTAAAAGAATTATTATATTATAATATTCATAAATTATTAAATACAGTAAGTTTATTTGTATATGATATGACATTATATCCCGTAGATATAATTGAAGATTTATTTTATTATGCACATCATGCTAAAATAAATATATTTATAAAATTTAATAATATTGATTTTAAAAAATATAATTATATATTTGATTTTTTTTATTATAATATAAAATTATTAATAAATAATACATGGATATATTTTGAACCAAAACCTGATTCTTATTATCAATTAATTAAAAAAAATATATCTATTGTTGTTATTGGCTATAATCAATATACATATATCCATAATATGATAAAACAATTAGAAAAATATACAAATGATATAATTATAATTGATAATAAATCAACATTTGAACCTTTAATAGATTATTATAATAATAATTATAAATATACATTATTAAAAATGGATAAAAATTATGGACATAAAATATATGAATCGCAAGATATAATAAATTTATTAGGAAAGTTATATATAATAACTGATCCAGATTTAGAATTTAATAAATTTTTACCTGCTAATTTTATAAGTGAATTAATAAATGTTTCAAATAAATATAAAGCTGGTCGTGTAGGTTTTGCTTTATTAATTAATACAGATGATATAAGGCCAGATCTATATTATGCAGGTATGCCACTAAAAGAATGGGAAGGAAGATTTTGGATTCATAAAATAAAACATGAATATTTAGAATTATATAATGCACCAATTGATACAACATTTTGTTTATTAAATTATATTCATAATTCATATGGATTAACTATCCGGGTTGCAGGTAATTATATTTGTAAACATTTACCTTGGCATAATAATTTTTATTTAGATTTATTAGATAATGAATATGATCAATATTTAATAAATAATATTTCAACTAATTTTTGGAAAGATAATAATAAACTTCCAAATGAAATTACAAATGAAATTACAAATGAAATTACAAATGAAATTACAAATGAAATTACAAATGAAATTACAAATGAAATTACCCCTAATCTTGAAATATCAGAGTGGATAATAGAAAAAATAAAAGAAACTATAAATAATAGTAATACAATAGCTATAAATATTGGAATAAATAATATTAATAATTTATGTATATATTTTAAATATATTATGAATATTACTAATATTACTAATAATTATATTATTAGTAATAATACTAATATATTAAATTATTATAATAATATAGTACAAATAAAAGAAAATTCCACAGATTTAACATGGAAACAATTTATTTTTGATAATTTATTATTTAATAAAGAATTAAATTATACTATTAAATTTATTAATTTAAATTATCAAGGGAAGGAAGAAGATATATTAGAAGATATATTATATTATAGTTGGATTAATAATATATATGTATGTATTAATTTTGAAATTAATAATTGGAAAAATAAAAATATTAATAGATATAATTATATATTTGATTATTTTATAATATATTATAATAATACTATAATTACTGATTTAATAGATAATATTTTATATTATAATACAAAGAATATATTATTTATACCTACACATAATAATAAATATAATTTATTTAAAAAAAACATGACTGCAATAATTATCGCTTATAATCAACCTACATATATTAAAAATATGGTTAAACAATTAGAAAAATATACAACTGATATAGTAATCATAGATAATAATAGTGATTTTCCTCCATTAATAGATTATTATAATAAAGATTATAAATATACATTATTTAAAATGAAAACAAATTTAGGTCATAAAGTATATGAAAGTACATTTATTAATCAAGTAATAGGAAAAATTTTTATTCTTACAGATCCAGATTTAGAATTTAATAAAAATTTACCACATAATTTTTTAGAAGATATTATTAATATATCTAATTATTATAATGCTATAAAAGTAGGTTTTGCATTATTACATGATGCGCCTGATATTAGAACAGATATAACAGCATTTGGACAAACTATTAAAAATTGGGAATCTCAATATTGGATTTATAAATTCTATTATCCTAATTTTAAATATGATATATGGTCTGCTGCAATTGATACTACATTTTGTTTAGTAAATAATAATAATAAAGGTGGACATTATAGGATTGCAGGTGATTTTTTATGTAAACATTTACCTTGGCATAAAGGATTTGATGAAAACATCCCAAAAGATGAATTTGATTATTATTTAAAAAATAATATATCCACTAATTATTATAAAAAATAAATTATTTATTAAAAATAAATTATTTATTAAAAATAGAAATTAATAATTTAAAAAATACTAATATAAATATTATTATTAAAATTAACAATAATGTATCTTTGTATTCAATTATAATATTTTTTATATATTCTAATATTTTAGAAGATTGAATATTTCGTAATTTTTTTTTACAGTCATTACATGTATTTAAATGGTCCATAAAATTATCACATGTAATTATACAATTATTATTTTGGGATGTATTATAATCAAAATATTCTATATTTTTATTATTAGGTGTAGTATTTGCTAAGTAATCTGTATTTTTCCAAGCATCTTCTATTAAACAATAATTCATTTAATAATATTAAAAGATAATAGATAATATATTTTGTTTACAATTTAAATAATTATAAACATAATATATCTTATATAATTAATATATCTTATCTAATATAATTATAAATATAATATCTTATCTATTAGATAATTATATTATAATATAAATATAAGATAAATTTAAGATAAATAATATAATAAGATAAATATATAATAAGATAAATAATATAATAAGATAAATAAGATATATAATAAGATAAATAATATAATAAGATAAATAAGATATATATATATATAGATTCATTTATATAAAAATTGCGTTGAATTAAATAAAAAGATAATTATAATTATAATGAAGTCAGAAACATTATCAGATATAAATGTAAATTATTTAGATCAATTTGGGAATAAAATAGATACTAAAGATAATCTTGATATTCAAAATGATATTACAGAAAATAAACATAATATTAATAATCCATCTGAAATAAAACAAAATCCTTATAAAAATGAAACAAATAATAAGCGAACAACAGATACAGATTATTATTTTAATATGATAGCAAATCAAGAAAAAATTAATGTTATCCATTCTGAAAGTTCTGAATTATATATTGATTCTGATAATTCAAAAAGTTCTGCAAGTAAAAAATCATTATCTTCCAATGATAAATTTAAAAAAGATAATAAACCTTATAAAGAACAAATACATGACCAATATCAAGAAAATTATAATGAATCTGAGCATGAACAATATAATGAACATTATCATTTTAATGATAACTTTCATGATCAACAGAAAAATTTTAATGAACCTTATAGAAATACTGAACAATATAGACAGAATGAACCATATAGACATAATGAACAATCTAGATATAATGAACCTTATCAACATACTGAACCTTATCAACATAATGAATATTATCAAAATAATGAATCTTATCAAAATAAAATTCCAGAACAAAATTCTAAAAATGACAATAAATTACCAAATATACCAAATATAGAACCAACAATTTCACCCCAATCTTTAAGTCCACAAGAAATAAGAATGAAAAAAATAGAATTATTAAGAAGATTAAGTGAAATTAAAACAAAAGGATATTCTTTAACTAAAGAATATAATTTTGATTCATCAATAGATGAAATGGAATATGAATATGCATTATTGAAAAGTTTTGCAGATAAACGAAATGGAACAAAATTATATAAAAATATATTATTAAATGGTATATCACTGATTGAATTTTTAAATGATAAATATGATCCATTTGATTTTAAATTAAATGGATGGTCTGATCATATGAATATTGATATTGATTCATATGATGATATAATAGAAGAATTATATGAAAAATATAAAAGTACAGGAAAATCAACACCACCAGAAATTAGATTAATGTTTTTATTATTTGCATCAGGTGCTGCTTTTCATTTTTCAAAATCACAATTAGGAAATATACCTGGTATTAGTTCTGCTGCTTCTGGAATGATAGGTAAAATGATGGCAGGAGATAAAAAAACAAGTCAATTTATGACTGAGCAAGAAATTAATTTAGAAAAACAAAAAGAATTATTACGAGCACGAGAAAGGGAAATTAAAATGAAATTAAAAAATAATTCAAATACACATAATAATACAAATACACATAATCATACCAATATACCTAATATACAATCACCATCTAATATACCTGATATTTTAAATAGAATTAAAACTATTCAAAAACAAAATAATATTAATATTGATACAGATACACCTGATACACAAGATACACAAGATACACAAAATTCAAGATTAATATCAGAATCTACAATAAGTGATAAAAAAAAAGGAAAAAAAAATAAAAAATCTCTTATTAAAGTAGATACTTTATAGTAAATATATACTTTATAGTAAATATATACTATATAAATATTTTATATTCTCTGTCTATATAAAGATATAGATATAATATATATATATTATATGGCAGAAATTAAAGTTGTAAAAAGACGAGGTAGAAAGCCTAAAAATAATTTATATAATATACAACCTAAAATAGAAGAACCTATAGATTCTGAAAAAGAAACAATTATTGCATATTTACCTCTTTATATAAATGATATAAATGATATAAATGATATAAATGATATATATGATATAAATCATATAAATGATATAAATGATATAAATGATTTAAATGATATAAATGATTTAAATGATATTAATTCGAATATTAATAATACAGATAATAATACAACTAATATATGTTCTATAGATAATAGTATAGATAAATCTAATGATATATTTATTAAATCTAATAAATATTTAGATTTAAATGATTTAAATAATGGATTATTACAAAATAATAATAATAATAATAATAATATATCTGATACTAGATATACTATAACAGATGAATTAGATCATACTAATACTAATGGATTATATATTAATAAAATAAATATCTATAAAATAGAAATAAATTCATATACTAAATGTTGGTGGTGTAAAAATATATTTAATACTCCTAATGTAATATTACCAGAACAATATTTTGATAATACATTTTATTGTATCGGTAATTTTTGTTCTTATAATTGTGCTAAAGCATATAATTTAGATTTAAATGATAGTAATATATGGAAACGAGAATCATTAATAAATTTAATGTATTATATGATATATAATAGATTTAAACAAATAGAGCCTGCACCTTCTTGGTTAATTTTAAAAGAATTTGGTGGATTTATGAATATTGAAGATTTTAGAGAAACTTTTGAAACTAATAAAAATGAATATATATTATTATATCCTCCTTTAATATCAAGGCAAATGCAAATTGAAGAATCATATAAAATAACTAATAATAAAATAAATAATAATAAAATAAGTAATACCAATAATTATTCTTTATATCGAACTAAACCAATTAAAACATCACATTTAATGTTAGAAAAAACTATGGGTTTAATAAGAAAATAAATTTTTATATTATATTTTCAAAAATACAATCATAATTATTTGCATTTTCCATAATCATATTAATTAAATTTGTATGATCCTGAAGTGTTGATGTTTCACATGAAGACTCAAGAAAATAAATTGATTCTGAATTATATTTAATAGTAAATTCCCATTTATTATTATTTTCAATATATTGTAATAAATTTATAGTATTATTAATACTATATTTACTAATTAATCTAAATTTAGATAATAGTTTATCTTTTTTATTTATTAATAATTTTTTTAATTGTATTAATATATTATTATCGTCATAAAATTCATCAATAATATTTAAATTATCTTGAAAAACTTCTAATAAAGATTTATTTATATCAATATCTTTTCTAATAGCATCTATTTTATAAATAACAGAACACCAAAAAATATTAAAATCTATATTACAATTTTTACATAAATTTTTACTTATATTGACTAAAATTTTATTATCATTAAATGGTTTCATTAATAAATTTAATGATTCTTCATAATTTTTTTTTTTATTAATATTAAATAATGTAGATAATTGAACATAATTAGTAGTTAATATTTTTTCAACTCTAGCTATCGTAGGTTTATTTAATGGTATCTCTTTATGCCAATCATATATTTTTTTTTTCCTAGTAGCATCACAATAAATCATCATACCATAATAATTTTCATATTCTAATAATATTGCTTCTATATGGTTATCTTTATATTCTGTAAACATAACTAATACATTTTCATATATTAAAGGTGTATTATGTTCATAAAATGAACAAGATATATTATATATATATTTTTCCATTATTCATTATATAATTAATAGTTTAAATATTTTTTAAATCTGGCAAAAATAATATATTTTATATTATTATAGCATTAATTATTATTAATTATATTTTATAATATAATTAATAACAATTATTATTAATAAATTAAATAAGATGATAAACTATATATATATTATATTTTTTATAATAATATTAATAAATATAATAAATTTTAAATATCTACTAACTCATAATATAATATGATAAAAAATTATGGAAGTTCATATAAAAATAATATACAATTAGAAAATAATGGTAGAATATTCCCATTATGGGTTATGCAAAATTTTAAAGATTTTGTATTACCAGCTATTATAAGAAAAGAAGGCGAAGATCCATGTAATGTAAAATTAGTAGAAGAATTAACATTATATCAAAAATTTATTGGTGCATATTTAGATTATAGATCACCATTTAAAGATTTATTAGTTTATCATGGTTTAGGGTCTGGAAAAACTGTTACAACTATTAATGTTTACAATATATTATATAATTATACACCTAAATGGAATATATTTTTAATAATACCAGCTGCATTAAAACATGATCCTTGGATAAAAGATATTAAAAAATGGTTATTAAAAGAAAATTATGATAATAGATTTAGTAATTTTATTTTTATTCATTATGATAGTCCTTTCGCAGACCGCGATTTTTTAGAAAATATAAATAAAGCTGATAATTCAAAACCATTTTTATATATAATAGAAGAATGTCATAGATTTATAAATAATGTATATAATAATATTGTTAGTAAAAAAGGAAAAAGAGCACAAATAATATATGATTATATACAACAAGAAAAAAAAGATAATAGTAAAAATACTCGTATTATGTTATTATCGGCTACTCCTGCAGTAAATAATGCATTTGAATTAGCATTAATATTTAATTTATTAAGACCAGGAAGTTTTCCAAATAGCGAATCCATGTTTAATCAAATTTTTGTATCATCGGGAAATTACACATCATTAAATGAATTACATAAAAATATGTTACAAAGAAGAATAATAGGTTTAGTATCTTATTATTTGGGAGCTACACCAGATAAATATGCAACAAAATTTACACATTATAAAAATATAATAATGAATCCCTATTATGAAGAAGTATATAATTATTTTGAAAATATAGAAGAAGAAAAAAATAAAATAAGTAGAACTATGCGAAGAGGAAAAGTAACAAATGAAATATCAACATATAGTTCTTATACACGACAAGCATGTAATTTTGTTTTTCCTATTATAAATGAAGATATAAATGGTGAAAAAAGACCACGACCTAGTACTTTTAAAATTAAAGAAGATTTAAATTTATCATTATATGAAGAAAGTAAATATGAAGAAAAAAAAAAATTATTAATAAAAACTAATAATGAATTAGCATTATATATTAATTCAATAAAAAAATTTATTAATGCATTAATAAATTTTTTCAAAGATATACATAGAAAAGATAAAATAAATAATTATACATTACAAGATGATATTAAATTATTCATTAGTAAATATAATTCAAGTTTTACAAAATTTTTAGAAGAAAAAAAAAAATCTAAATTATTTGAAGCTTTAAATACTTATTCACCTAAAATGGTAATGATTATTTTTAATATATTAAAATCTAAAGGACCTGTTTTAGTATATTCTAATTATGTAGAAATGGAAGGATTACAAATATTAAAAATATATTTAAGTTTTTTTGGTTTTACTGATTATTCTTCATCTGATACTGGACATGAATATTTTAAATATATAGAATATCATGGGTCTATAGAAAAACATCAACGAGAACTCAATAAATCAATATTTAATGATTCTGCAAATTTATATGGAAAAATAATTAAAATAATTATGATATCACCAGCAGGAGCAGAAGGTATAAATTTATATAATATAAGACAAGTTCATATATTAGAACCATATTGGAATGAAGTAAGAATTGAACAAGTAGTAGGAAGAGCTGTACGACAATGTCATCATGCAGCATTACCAATGGAAGAACGAAGAGTTGATATATATAGATATAAAATGGTTAGAAAAAATCATAAAGAAACAACAGATGAACGGATGGAATCAATATCTAGAAGAAAAAATAATTTATTATTAAGTTTTTTAGAAGCAATAAAAGAAGTTGCTATTGATTGTGAATTATTTAAAAATCATAATATGATTGGAACACAATATAGATGTTTTAAATTTAATGAAGAATCATTATTAGAAGAACATGTAGGACCAGCATATAATGAAAAAATTGAAAATGATCAAAAATTAAATAATGGATTAAATGCAGTAGATTCTATTATTAAAAAAATAAAAGTACGTAAAATTACTGCTGTATATATTAAATCAGATAAATTATATTCAGAACCAAAATTTTATTGGTATTATGATGAATCACATGTTATATATGATTATGAATTAAATTATCCAATTGGAAAAATTGCACTTGATACTGATTTAAATCCAATAAAAATAAATAATGATACATATTTAATTGATACAATCATTACAATACCAGAATTTAAATTATACTAATCTTTTTGGTTTAGTATATAATTTAGAAATATTATGTAATGGTGTAATATCATTATTTTCTATATTATCTGTTATATTTTGTGGGAAGTTACTATTATTAGCATCTATAGATTGAATAGGATGTTCAATATTTCGCATTTCCGAGTTTATAGTAGATAGAGGAATATTATTTTGTTGCATAGATGATTGTAAATTAGCATTATATCGTGCAATATTATTTTGAATCATTTGATTTCGTATAGTATCATTATCAATATTATTATTAGGTTGTTGTTGATACCCAAAAAAAGTCCCAATTTTATTATTTCCTATAATTTCACCATTTTGATTTGTTGGTATTAAACTATTAATTAATAGTGGATCTATATTATTATTATTATTATTATTATATTGCATTTGTGGATATTGTTGCATTTGTGGATATTGTTGCATTTGTGGATATTGGTGCATTTGTGTATATTGTTGCATTTGTGGATATTGTTGCATTTGGGGATTTTGCATTTGGGGATTTTGCATTTGGGGATTTTGCATTTGGGTATAATTATTATAGATATTATCATCTTCATTTATAATATTTAGCATTTCTTCTGTTGAATCTATACCTTTATATATTTTTTTTTTATTTTGTTTAG
>Ga0208744_1000515_pt1 | contig 13656 bp, 14 predicted proteins | sample CryBogCBH24Aug09_FD_184620 | JGI IMG/M metagenome (GOLD analysis project Ga0208744, IMG submission 184620) | Freshwater microbial communities from Crystal Bog, Wisconsin, USA - CBH24Aug09 (SPAdes) (version 2) | ecosystem: Environmental > Aquatic > Freshwater > Lake | place: Crystal Bog...
GTCACGTAATGGTGGATGCGCCAAATATGACTAGATGGCACGGTGACAAATGCAAACACAACTATAATAAAATATCGGTAAAAGGATAAAATATGGCGGCCCATGCAGACATCATTTTAGATCAAGGAACAACGTTCAATACGCTATTGAACTTGACCAATGATGCTGGCCAGCCTCTTGACTTGACAGGGTTTAATGCATACGGTCAAGTCCGAAAATGGTACACTTCATCAAATACGATAAGTTTTGATGTATCGATACCAGAGCCAACTAACGGTATCATCGAATTATCATTGACCGCAAACACAACAGCGGCTATGTGGTATGGCAGATACGTATATGATGTCGTTACTGTCGATGGAGGTGGTTCCGTTACTCGCGTAGTTGAAGGCATTCTGACTGTAACGCCTGAGGTCACACATTTGGCGGGGACAAACTATGCCGATTAATGTCAAATTAACTAGCCCAGGCACAGTTCCAGTTCGTTTCACTACGAATGCGACTCCTATCGTAATTAGAAATGATGCTTTACTTGCTACATCGGAACTTCGTAATCTTGTGGACGTTGTCATGCAAGATCAAAGTGATGGAAACACTCTCGTATATAATGCTGAAGAAGAGAAGTTTATTTTAGAATCACCAGATAACTTAAATATAACTAGCATCGACGGCGGGAGTTTTTAATGTCTAATACAATCGTTCAAATCAGACGTAGTAACACATCAGCCACACCAACCACTACGTTGAATGGCGGTGAACTTGCTTATTCGTATTCATCAAACGGATTCTTCATCGGCGCTCAGACTGGCGTTGGTACAACTGCTTTGCTCATTGGTGGCACCAAATACGGATATGTCAATAACGTAGTTACGCCTGGTAATCTTGCCGCTAATGCTACGGTAGTCGTTGACGCCAACTCATTCATTTCAAATACGCTGACTTCAGGGTTGATGATCACAACATCAGCTTTGGCTCCATCAAACGTTCTAATCACTTCTATTTCTAACTCAACATCATCATCAATACTTGGTGCAAATGCATCTGGTGGCGGTTCTGGTTCAGAACTTGTAACATCACAAGCTATTATCACATATGTAACTGGCAAGATCGCTTCTGGTGGTGCTAACACTAGCTTTGCATATACATGGACAAATAACCAGACGTTCTCTGGAAACAACATCACATTCTCTGGTGGTAATAGTTCTGTAACTGCGATTGCGGCCAACACAGTCCAAGCAAACTCATTCAGCACAAATGGTGCGACTTTTGTTGCAAATACAACTCAGGTCACTATTTCTGGTATTCCATTAAATGCTAACGGTTCAACTGGTACTGCTGGTTATGTTCTAACAACAAATGGTGCCACAGGCGCTCCTTACTGGGCTGCTGCTTCTGCTGGTCTAACTGGTGCCCAGATCGCTGCAAACAACTGGAACTGGTCAAATACTCAGACATTCCAGAACACTATTACTTTTAGTTCTAACGTTTCTATTGGTGTATATGCCAACGTTGGTAACGTACAGATCAACACAACATCTATTTCTGTTGCTGGTAATACGACCATAGCACCATCTTTTATCATCACAACAAACAGCACATCTTCTGTTATGTATGGTAATAGTACGATAACCGGCACACCAACATTCACTGTCCAAAACTCTGCTGGTGTTGCGACTCTAACATCTACTTCGCTTAATATTGGCAATAGCACGATCACAACCAGCGCAAATATTGTTGTGCAGTCAAACACTGGTTCTACTCTTGTTCAGGTAATCAGTGGTACGGGTGGTGCATCTATTGCGAATCTAACTCCAACTGCATTGACGATCGGCACAACAGTTGTTCAAGCCGCATCAGTCAATACTGCTACAGTAAATGCTGGTACAATCTATGCAACTACTGGTTTCTCTGGTCCATACATCAACGTATCTGGTCAGGTGAATGCTGCTACGATCTATGCAACAACATCAGCTAATATCGCATCAGCCGTACAGCTTAATGCAACAGGCGTTTGGACCACTGGCACAGTAAATGCGACTACAGTACAGACTGGTGCCACATTTACTGCTAACTCTACACTAGTTAATGCTGCTGCCGTTAATATTACTGGTCAAACAAACACTGCAACACTTTTTGTCACTACATCAGCCAATATCGCATCCTCTAACGTAATCGCAAATACCTCTGGTGTGTTTGTCGCAAATGCTACAGGTGTTGTTAACGCATTTGCACTTAAAGCTGGTTCATACGGCACATCAAGTGGTGGATCTCTCGCCAATACTTCTGTATTAGCTACTGGCAACAGTTATATGAATGTTGTTATTGGTTTTAATGCTGGTGATTCATCTATCGCAGAGTTTGCTGGCAATCAAAACAACTATGTCGAAATGGTTATGTGGAATGCCAACACAGGCACACAGTCATCGACAGACTTTATTGTCTTTGATAGTAATGGACCTTCTGGCAATAACTTCGCTGACTTTGGTATGGTCGGTGTCAACTGGTCGAACTCTTCTTGGACGATCAGCCAGCCATCAGATGCTTATCTATATTCTGCTAATACAAACTTGTCAATCGGTGTTGCATCTCTAGGTGGTGGCACAAACTACGTTAACTTCTTTACTGGTGGTCAGTTGGCTTCCAATGAAAGAATGCGTATCACAAACAGCGGCAACGTTGGTATTGGCAATACTGCACCTAATGCTACACTTGCCGTCACTGGTACCGCAAACATCTCTGGTGCCGTTAACTTTGGATCATCACTTACTGTTGGTTCATATCTAAACGTCACAAACCAAATCAATACAGCAACACTATACGTTACGACATCAGCTAATATAGCATCATCTAACGTTATTGCTAATACTTCTGGTGTGTTCGTTGCCAACACTTCTGGTGTTGTCCAAGCCAATCTACACTCTTCGGTTGGTTCTGCTGTTACTCCAACGACAAACGTATCTACTGCTGGCTATGTTTCTGGTAACTCAACAGTCACAGGTCCAACAAACATTGCGATTGCTAACACTCTTGGCAATACAACAATCAATACAACATCAGTTGCAACATCATACGGTTTCAACGTTAATAGTTCAGTTCTTCAGTTTACTGGCGGTAACGTTTCAGCTACATCAGCAAATCTTAGCGTACAGAATGCCATTATTTCTGGCAACTTATATGTCCAAGGCACACTTGCTTCAATCAATACTACCAATCTAAACGTCAATGACAATATCATTGGTCTTGCTGATGAAAATAGCCCTAACTATGTTTCACCATCAGGTATAGCATATAATACCACAGCCGACGTAATAGACACTGGATTCATTTCAAGTGCGCCTATTCAGTCTGCAACCAACATTACAGCGAATACAACATTAAACTCTGCTAACGTACAGATGACAACAACTGCTGGCTTCTATGTCGGTGAGTTGATCACTGGTACAAACATTCCTGCGAACACATTTGTCACTGTGGTCAACTCGACCAACTTGATTATGTCTCAGGTTGCTTCTGGTACAAGTTCTGTTGGTACTGCGAATGCTTATTATACAGCATTCTATGGCTTGGCTCGTGTTGCATCTTCAAATAGCTTCTCACTATTTGTTTCAAACAATCAGATTTCTAACCCATCATATCCAGCGAACACAACGCCATTTGGCGCGACGATTGGTGCTACTCAGTCACCAATGCCATTGTCATTCCTTGGTGTCACATCAACTCAGTCTGGTGTTACGATCACAGCGAATTCGACTGTCAATGTCAACATCACTGCTAACACACTATCGCTTGCCACTGCTCTTGGAGCAGGTTCTGGTGGTACTGGTCTACTGACACTAACTTCTGCTGCTGTTCTCTATGGTAACGGCTCTGGACCAGTTGGCCTAGCATCTGCTGGTGCTAACGGCACTGTTCTACAGATTCTAAATAATATCCCAGCATTCGGAGGTATCGACGGCGGGACATTTTAGACACTCGGTTTATATAAATACTCTAGAGATAATATCAAAGGAGTATTTGTATGCAGAAATATGGTTTCATTTATGTTTGGTTTGATATTAAACACAAGCGATATTATATAGGAAGACATTGGGGTTATGTTGATGATGGATATGTGTGTTCATCAAATATAATGAGAGATGCATACAGAAGAAGAAACCAAGATTTCAAACGGCGAATTGTATCTTATGTTTATACATCTAAAGAAGATTTGATTATTGAAGAGCAGAGATGGCTTGATATGATCAAAAAAGAAGAACTGGGTGTTAGATACTATAATAAAACCAAATCTGCCACAACACCATCTACGCTTGGATTCAAACATTCTGAAGAATCAAAAATAAAAAGTAGAATATCTAATATTGGCAAAAAAAGATCAGACAAGACAAGACAAGCGAATAGATTAGCATCACTGAGACAATTTTCTGATCCAGAACAAAGAAGTAAACTGAGCACTAGTGTAAAGAAATTATGGGAAAATCCTGATTACAGACAAAAAGTTTCAGATGCGCACAAGGGCAAACCTTCTTCTAGAAAGGGCAAAATCCACACAGAAGAAACAAAACAGAAGTTGCGCGATAAAAGAAAAATACAAGCGCCTATGTCCGAAGAAGCACGAGAAAAAATAAGACAATACAACTCAAACGCGATTTGGATAACAAATGATAATATAAATAAAAAGATACATAAAGATGCTGATATTCCTATGGGATTTCGCAGAGGCAAAGTTAGAGTGAATAAATAAGGATATATTATGACTGAAGAGTTTATCACTGTTTATATTGAAAAGATGAAAGCTACATTAATCGACTTGCAAACGAGAGTCTTGTTTCTAGAGACGGACTCTCATTTCAAAACAAAGGCGATTGAAGAACTAAATATTGAGAACGAAAAGCTTCGGATTGCTTTAGATAAAGCAGGAAAGAAGTCAGTAGCAAAGAAGACTGAAGAAGATTTTTAATACTGGTACATACCAGTTGACTTAGAGGTGCCATATGGCCAATACTGTTTTGCAAGTCTTCCGCACATCTGTTGCTGGTAGACAACCTAATACTACGGTTTCAACCAACAGTCAGTATATCAATGCTGGCGGTCTTGCGTTGAATATGCCAGATCAGATTCTCTATACGAGCAATGGCTCTACATTAATCGTGGTCGGCGCAAATGCTCCATCATATAGCGTATCTGGTGGTAACGTATCGATCAACTCAGCCGGTGTCTTTGTATCCAATACAACTGGTGTAGTAAACGCTGCTGTACATTCTGTCGGTACTTCATTTATTGCCAACTCAACAGGTATTACTGGCACTCTGTTGACAGTATCTCAGCCAAACATTACAGCTAACAATGCCAACTACCTGGGTGGTACAGCTGCTGCTTCTTATCAGTTGAATAGCACGCTTGCAAGCAACGTTGCAACGCTTACAGCGAATAATACAACCTACGTAAATGGTAAGACCGAAGGTAACTTGAACGTCAATAGTGCGACAAGTGCAACAAATGCCAACAACGCAGCATATTTGTCAGGGTATACATGGAGCGCACCTGCTGCTATTGGTGGCACCACTGCTAATACTGGCACATTCAGTAGCGCGACTATTAACGGCACACTAAACGTAGGCGCATCTGGTACTCTTGGTACTGGTGGTCAGTTGCAGATGGCTGGCTACAACTCAATAGGTGGTACAGGATATCACACTTTTCTTGCTCTTGAAAACACATATTCGTCAGCAACGAATCCATACAAGTATATTCGTCTGAACCCTGCTGGTGGGCTAGAATATATCAATAGCGCATATAACTCAGTTATTTCTCAACTGACGGATGGTGGCGGTGCATTCTTCTTGGGTGGTCTTTCTGTTGGCACATCGTCAGTAGGCGGCACTGGTACTATTCAGGCAACTGGTAATATCACTGCATACTACTCAGATAAACGCCTAAAGAACATCATTGGTCCTATTGAAAACGCAATTGATAAGGTCAAGAGAATATCAGGTATTCGTTACACAAACAATGAAGTAGCGAAAAAATATGGTTATGATGATGAAAAAACACAAGTAGGCGTCATTGCACAAGAACTAGAAGAAGTTCTACCAGAAGTTGTTGTTGCTGCTCCTTTTGATATTGCTGAAGATGGCACAAGCAAATCAGGTGAGAACTACAAGACTGTTCACTATGACAAGATTGTACCTCTTCTCATTGAAGCGATCAAAGAACAGCAAGCGATTATTGACGATCAAAACAGCAAAATGAATAGAATGGAACAACAACTAAATGGCATTATGGCTAAACTAGAAGAAAAATGAAATGACTCTTTCATATAATTGGAATCTCACAGGCATCACAAAACAAAACATCGCCGATCCAATTTCGGCAAATGACGTTGTAGTTCATGTCAGATGGGAATACACTGGAACTGATGCAGCAAACAATACAGGAACTTTCACAGGTGCAACTCCTCTTGATGTTACTGTATTGCAAGCGAACAATTTCATTCCATACGAACAATTGACCCAGAATACCGTTATCGGTTGGGTTAAAAATATTGTGACAAATGATACATTGTATATGTCACATATCAATGATCGCATTCAAGAACAGATAGATAGTATCATCAGTCCAAAGACGGAAGTTTCAGCAAATGATTTCCCTTGGATTGAAACGTCAAATACAGCAGCAAACACTGTTGTATCTAACACCGCCGCTAACACTGTCGTGTCGGCCAAAAAACCTATCTCAAAATAATAATGGAGTAAATTATGACTACTGAAAATCATGAACTAGATCATCTTGTTGACACTGAGCAAACCGCTCTGCCAAGTGAAGATCCTGTTGTTACACTAGCACTTCCTGTAAGTGCTGTCAATATTATTTTTGGTTCATTGCAGGAACTACCACATCGTGTTGTTGATCCTGTAATTCGCAATATCTTTGAACAATGTCAGTCGCAACTACAGAGGTAATTTATTTTTATAAATAAGTAGAATATCAATCGGGGAGAGGGAACCGAAATGTCTACAAGTAATTCAACATTCATCGCAAAGAATGGTATCATCGCTAATGGCAGTCTAATCTATGCTGTGGGTGGTACATCTAACGTAGGTATTAACAACACTTCTCCCGATGCTGCTCTTACTGTTACTGGTACAGCAAATGTCCAGGGCAATGTTGTTATTACTGGAACAGCCAATACAGGCAACATCACAGTCATCGGTTCTCTCACCAGTACAACAAATGTCAACACTGTAAACGTTTATGCGACTACCGTTACATCAAATACGGTCGGTATCCATACAGGTAATGTGAACGCTACTGTAGTAAACGCTTCAGCTAATGTTTTCACAAATAGCGTATTTGCCACTAACGTTTCTGCAACATCAATTGTTGCTACAGCGAATGTCACAACAAATACCATGTTCGCTACAAATGTTGTAGCAACGACAATTTCTGCTACCACAGTAACCGCAAATGTTGTTGCTGTAGTGGTTAACACTGCTCAGGTAAATGCTACTGCTAATGTCACAGTCGGTGGTCTATTGAACGTCACAGGCAACTCTACGTTTTCTGCTAACGTAACTGTAACGGGCAATCTATACGTAACAGGTGCGGTCACATATTCAAATACCGTTATTGCCAACGGTAGTTTTATTCCTGGCGCAAATAATGCATATACATTAGGAAACACAACATATGTGTGGGCAAATGCTTATGTTACAAATGTATTGGCAACAACTGTTACTGGCAATCTAAACGCTGGATTTGTCAATGCATCATCAAATGTTTATGTTGGCACATCAGCGAATAGTGTTGCCATAAACACAAACACTATTGTTATCGGCAATGCATCAGTTAATGCTACGATCAACTCTACCACGTTTACTGGCACATCAAACAACACAAGTTTTGTAGGTTCTGTATCAGCCGCTAATGTTGTCTCCAACGCACAACTATCAGCAAATCTAGGAAACTATCAAACAACTGCTGGTCTATCTACAAACGTAGCAACACTTACTGCAAACAACTCAACCAACTTCAATGGTCAGCCAGCTAGTTATTATACCAATGCATCAAACATGTCATCTGGTACTTTGCCATATGCACAGCTTCCAACAAACATCGTAAACACAACAGCCGCTTTCACGATTGCAGGCAATACAACATTCACAGGCAATACCATTGCAAATGGATTTGTATTCAGCACAACATCAATCGTACTAGCAAACGGTGCATTGTCTGGTGCTTCTGGCAAAGTTCTAATGTCAAACGCGACTAGCGGTGTTTATTGGGGTACAGTCACTACCAGTCCAGGATCAGTCACATCTATTGCTTTTGCCAATGGATTGAATGGCGGTACTATCACATCATCGGGCACAGTTTATGTCGCGAATGCAGATAACAGTATAGCGGTTTCTGCTACAGGCGTTTCAGTTAACACAGCATACATTTCAACAATAAATCCTGGATCATGGGCAAACTCGACAAATGGTTTCACGCTCAATAGTGCTGCTTGGGCTGCTCCAGGTTCTATTGGTGGTACTACCGCAAACTCTGGTATATTCACTACTGTTACGGCAACAGATCCCGGCTTTGCTACAGCTGGTGCGTTTGTCCTTAGAACAAATACTTCAAATACTGCTATTATTCAAGTTGTTAATAATAACAACCAAACGCAGTATTCATTCATGCAAGCCAACTCTTCTGGTTGGTGGAACTGGTCTGCAAACGCTTCATTCACAGGAAACGTTTCTGTATCTGGATCTTTTGTTGGTTCTGGTTCAGGGCTAACTGGTACAGGACTATCATTTACTGCTGGTACTGCAAACAATGCAACAAATCTCGGTGGTGTCTCAGCAGCTTCTTATCAACTAAACTCAACACTTGCTGCGAATGTAGCTACGTTGACATCAAACAATGCAACAAATCTCGGTGGTGTTGCAGCGGCGAACTATGTCAACACATCAGGCAACTACACAATCTCTGGTAACCACGCATTCACTGGTACAGGCACAACAATTAACTATGGTGCTGGTGCATATGCAGTTGGCTACAGAGATATTCCACAGAATACTCAGAATACAAGCTATACAACCGCAGCATCAGATTCTGGTGGTCATATCTTCAATGCAGCCAATACAGGAACTTTGACATACACTATTGCCAATAACGCCACAGTTGCTTGGGCAAATGGGGCTGCGATCAGCATAATCAATGGCAATACTGCCACACTTACGATTGCTGGTGCTGGTAACGTTACAATCCAGTTGGCGGGAACTACAACAACAGGAAGCAGAACTCTAGTTGCTGGCGCAACTGCAACTTGTATTCGTGTTGCTGTTGATAGATGGTTTGTTGGTGGAGCAGGAGTATCATAATATGAGTGGTATTCAGATGGCTTTGTTAGGATCACAAACTTTTATTCCTGTGTTGCGAGTATATTCAACACTTGGATCTGGTACAGAAACTATACCAGTCGGGGCTAAAACTTTAGTAATTGAAGTTTGGGGAGGCGGCGGCGGCGCTGGTATTGGTACAAAAATAGCTGCTTCTTCTGCCGGCGGTGGTGCTGGTGGTTACTCTAGATCATCGTATAACGTGATAGGATATTCGGGACAAACCATAAATTATACTGTCGGGGCAGGCGGCACCGGAATAACCGATGGTCTAGCATCTAACGTATCATCCAATTCTTATACATTAACAACTATGCAAGGATATGGTGGTAAACATTCTCCCAACAGCGCGACCGCGTCGACGTATGGTGCTGGAGGAAATGGTGGTTCAGCTACGGGTGGCAATCAAGCAAACTATAATGGTATGTTAGGTGATGACGCACAGGGCGCAGGTGGCTTGGGCGGCGTGGGTACAACAGGAACAGTTAGTGGAGATGGTTCTCCATATGGTGGAGGTGCAGATGGAAGCACATATCCAAGTCCAGCAACTTCTGGCTACAATGGGGCAGTCGTGTTTTACTATACATAAATAACAATAAACAACAGGGAAAAAATAATGGCAGTTCCAAATTCAAGAGAAAGTTTTACCAGAAATAGTTTTTCCTGCGCCGATAGATAATCAATATCTTACTGTTCAATATGATCGTTTGGTTCCTTTATTGATTGAAGCGATTAAAGAACTAAAAGCAGAAATTGATGAATTAAAAGGTTACAAATAATGACTTTGGTAGCATCAGGAACTATCAGTCTTGGAGGTAATGCCACTAGTGGTAGTGCAAACGTGTCTATTGAATATGAGTTAAGATCATCATATGGCAATACGACAACAGGAACATCCACAATTTCACTGAACGATAGTGCCGTAAGATCGCTTGCGGGTATAGCATCTGGCGCCATTTCATTTTCTAGTTTATATGGCAAGTCAGCATTCACTCTTATATTACATGTATATTCGACACCTGGATCTGGTACAGAGACTATTCCAGTCGGAGCTACAAACTTAGTGATCGAAGTTTGGGGAGGCGGTGGCGGTGGCGGTACCGGCACAAAAGCTGGTGCATACGCTGGAGGTGGTGGTGCAGGTGGATATTCGAGATCATCTTATAGCGTTTCAGGATATTCAGGCCAAACATTAAATTATACAGTAGGTTCTGGTGGCAACGGAGGTTCTACCGGAACTCAAGGGTCAAACGGCAGTTCATCTAGTGTTTCTAGCGGTTCATTTTCAATAACAGCTATGAGTAGTACTGGTGGAACAAGATCATTAAATAGCTCCGTATCAGGTAGTACTGGAGGCGCCGGTGGTACTGCTACAGGCGGAAATCAAGCTAATGTAACTGGTCAAGCCGGCGATAGCAGCGGAATACCTGGAACAGGAACCACAGGAACAGTTAGTGGAGATGGTTCTCCATATGGTGGAGGTGGAAATGGCGGTTCTTATCCAGGTGCTGGATCTAGCGGAAATGCCGGTGTAGTTGTATTTTATTATACATAAATAACCAAAATATTAGGAAAAAGAAATGGCAGTTCCAAATTCAAGAGAAAGTTTCAAATACTATCTACTCAGAAGACTTGGCGCTCCTGTTATATGACAACACCATATACATACTTACTACATCATATACCGACAAACATGTTTTATTATGGCGTAAGATATAAAGAAGGATGTCATCCTGAAGATTTCTGGAAAAATTACTTCACATCTTCTAATGTCGTTAAATCACTAAGAAAAGAATATGGCGACGATTCTTTTGAGTTCGAGATAAGAAAAACGTTCAAAGATGCTAAAGATTCTATAGAATGGGAACATAAAGTTTTAAGAAGATTGAAAATTAGAGAAACCAATAATGTGTGGTTAAACAAACACGACGGTCGTGCTGTCATCTTTACAGAAGAAGTTAAAAGCAATATAAGTAAAACCAGAACAGGACAACACGTAGGTGAAAAGAATCCTATGTATGGAAGAAAAAGACCAGATACTGTAGAGTTCAATAAAAGACCGGACATAATAGAAAAAAGAAGACAAAAAGCACTGACCAACAATCCTATGAAAGGAACAAAATGGTCAGAGGAAAGAAAACGTAAAATGTCTGAAAGAATGTCTGGCGTTAATAATCCTATGCACGGAAAGATTAGACCAGAAGTTGGTGAAAACAACAAGAAGTATAAGACAAAGAGGAATATAGAAAATGTCAATACCTACTAATAGGGATGAATTTAAATACTACATTCTTCGTCGTTTAGGAGCTCCTGTAATCAATATCGATGTTGACGATGATCAAGTTTCTGATCGTATTGATGAAGCTTTGACATTCTTCTGGGACTATCACTTCGAAGGTTCAGAAAAGACATATTACAAGTATCAGGTAACTCCAACTGATATTGAAAATCAGTATATCACTCTACCATCGAACATCATTGGTGCAGTCAATCTATTCCCTGTTGGTGAATCATTGTCATCAAATAATCTGTTCAACATTCGTTATCAGATCACATTGAACGATCTATATGACTTGACTGCTACAACGATGGTACCATACTATCTTGCTATGCAGCATATTCAGTTTCTTGAACAGCTTCTAGTTGGTCAACAGCCACTTCGCTTCAATCGTTACAACAACATTCTATATCTAGATATGGCTTGGGACATTGTACAACCAGGAAGCTTCTTAATCGTTGAAGCATATCAGATCATTGATCCAAACGTATATGGTGGAGTATGGTCAGATCGTTGGTTGACACAATATGCTGCTGCACTAGTCAAGCGTCAATGGGGCGACAACTTAACGAAGTATACAGGTATCAATCTACCAGGTGGAAACAAGTTTAACGGTGATAAGATCAGAGATGATGCACAAAAAGAGATTGATAGGCTAGAACAAGAGATGTATACCACTTGGAGTCTTCCTGTTGGAGACATGATCGGTTAGAAAATACACTTTTATAAATACTCTAGAGATAGCATCAAAGGAGTATTTTATGAAGTATGGTTTCGTTTACATTTGGTTTGATCGTAAGCACAAAAGATATTACATTGGTTCTCATTGGGGAACCGAAGATGATGGATATATCTGTTCTTCAACTTGGATGAGAAACTCCTACAATAGGAGATACGAAGACTTCAAAAGAAGAATAATCTCACGCATCTATACCAATAGACAAGACCTTCTAGATGAAGAATATCGTTGGCTTTCTATGATAAAGAAAGAAGAGTTGAAAACACGATATTATAACTTTTCTAATCATAGACAAGGTCACTGGACTGAAGGCAAAACAACAACCACAAAGCAGCGCATTTCTGAAAAAACCAAAGAAGCAATGCAAAGATCAGAAGTTCGCGAAAAGTATCTGAAAGGTTTGTCTATTCGTGATAATGGATCTTCAAGACCTGAAGTGAGAGATAAAAGAAGATTGTCTATGATAGGCAAAAACAAGGGTAAAGTTCGCACCGAAGCAGAGAAAGCGCATCTTAGAGAAATAAATACTGGCAAAAAGATGTCAGAAGAAACAAAGAGTAAGATAGCAGCCAAGTCTTATTTCAAAGTTGACAAGTGTATTCATTGTGGAACAGAAGCAAATGTAGCAACTTTAGGTAGGTATCATAATGGTAGATGTAAATATATTGCAGCACATTACTGATTATATACAAGTTGGTGGACAAGTCAATAGATATTCTCGTATAAATATAGAAAATATCAAAGGAAAAGACCTTGCCCACCAACTTCTTCTTCAGGAACAGCGATTACAATCCTGAGCAGAATCTGCTACAGAATCTAGCAGACGAAATGATTCAGATTTTTGGTATCGATTGCTATTATCTTCCGAGAACAACAAACTATATTGATAAGTTATTTGATGAAGCACCAACGTCTTCATTCAACGTGGCTATTCCACTTGAAATGTATATTAATGATTATGAAGGTTTCCAAGGTGAAGGCGATCTACTCAGCAAGTTCGGGCTAAACGTAGCAGACAAACTTACACTATCGGTGAGTCGTCGTAGGTTCGCACAAGACATCGGTAGCATATACAACTTGATTCGCCCACAAGAAGGTGATCTTGTTTACTTTCCATTCACAACTGGTATTTTTGAAATCAAGTTCGTTGAACATGAAAGATCCTTCTACCAGACTGGATCGCTACAATACTTTGAGTTGCAGCTAGAGAAGTTCAACTACGATTCGGAACAGTTCAACACTGGCATCGCAAA
>Ga0208744_1000520_pt1 | contig 13636 bp, 18 predicted proteins | sample CryBogCBH24Aug09_FD_184620 | JGI IMG/M metagenome (GOLD analysis project Ga0208744, IMG submission 184620) | Freshwater microbial communities from Crystal Bog, Wisconsin, USA - CBH24Aug09 (SPAdes) (version 2) | ecosystem: Environmental > Aquatic > Freshwater > Lake | place: Crystal Bog...
TGGTAGGTACGGAAACTGGTCTTGTTGGTCTATGGAGATTAGGTAACGGAGACACCACAGATAGAACATCTAACGCAAACAACTTAACTAAAAGCAGCATATTAGTAACAGTGGGAACAACATACCCGTATAATCCAATTGAATATGGAATTATTACTAGCTACTCTGCTAACACTCCTACCGTTGGAACTAACACCATTACCGTTTACACAGGAAACTCAAACGTAATACCCAACCAGACACTAACCAATCCTTATATCTCTACTGCTAGGTTACCTTATGGGTTTAATGGCGATAGAAGTAATTGGTCGGTTACAACTTTAATGGCTTATCAAATAAGGTATAACACACCTACTGCAAACTCTTGGTATAACTTAGGTTGGTCAATCAACATTCCTACTGGTGCTTGGCTTGCTTCATACAATTCATGGAATGTTGCAACTATAGGTTCAGGTACTTCATTTTTTACTGTTTCTAATGCATTGTCAACGTCACCTACAAGTGTTAGTGACTGGAGACTTTACGCTACCGCCGATAGTGGCTCATACGCAGGTACAGAAATAGACGCCGAGTTAATAAAAAGTGCTTTTATAAACAACTCTGCAATAACTTCTTGGTATTTATTAATAGCAAGCAATCAATCGGCTTCAGCAGTTTATTTAGGTAATTCAGGTGGTACAACTACTATGTTTAATATAACAGCGGAGTGTGCCTACCTATAGGAAAGGAAAAATATGATCACATTTACACAACTATATACCAGAGCAGCAAACATAGTAGGAGTGTCGACCACTACTAACTTGCAGGACTTAACTAACATTAAGCAAGATATAAACCAAGGTTTACGTCTATTTAAGAACGGTGCTAGAAGATACTGGACTCGTAAAGAAGTCGCAGCCAACCTAGTAGCAGGACAACAATACTACACATTTCCAGAAGACATGGTTCGTGTAACTACAGTTCGTGCTAACACAGGTGGATACAATTGGCCGCTAACTGAAGTGGATTCAGAAGAGCTGTGGAACAAGTTCAACGTCATTCCTTCCAACACTGTAATTGTTCCTCAATTCTATTTCGTAAGAGGTAGAAATGAAATCGGATTCTATCCTATTCCTTCACAGAGCACCACAGCAGGACTTATAGTAAGTTACGAACCACGACTAATTGACATGACAGTAGACGACACCACCACCACCACCGTAACAGTAACCAACGGTTCTCAGTACGTCACTAGCCCTTCTTCAGCATTCAACTCAAACATGGTAGGAATGTATTTTAGCGTGACTGATGGTTCAGATGGTAACTGGTACCCTATCGTAGCAGCCACCGCCTCACAGCTTACTCTTGAAAACTACTATCAAGGACCATCAGAATCAGGTGCATCTTGTATTATTGGACTTGTAGCAGATATCCCAGAAGAGTACCAGATGGCTCTTATATACTACGCAGCATGGCAATTTTACCTAAAACGAAACGAAGATCAGAACGCTGCTTTGTATAACGGAATGTTCCAAAACATGCTACAATCCTACATAGAAACTTACTCAGCTAAGTCAACTGGTGTAGTCCAAAGACCACTTACCGACAACATATACAACATCTTCTGGCTACCTCCAGGCATCATAACAAGCTAGGAGATATATGGACAGAGCCAAGAACACACCAAAATACAAAATAGTAAATCAGTATTTTAGCGGGGGTAATTCTATTGACCCTAAGTTAGCTGTAGCCAACTCTTTCTTTGCTTCACAAAATCTTGACTTTAGAACTACTCCATCACAGATGACTGTTCTTCCACAGAGTCGTCAGGTTGCTTCAAACCTTAGCGATCTAATTACTGCTATGGACCAAGACCAATCAGGTGTGCGTTGGGGTGTGGGTAGTGCTGGTTCCGTATATAAGATAAGTACGTCTAACGTAGTTACTAAGGTAGCACAGATGTCAGAAAACGGTAGTGCTGGACTTTACTACAACCAAGTAAGCGATACTCTTTACATGCCTGGACAGACAGCTGTTTCTATATACGGTAAGGTGACAGGCAGTCCAACTTTTACAGATAGAAACTTTGACTTCTCGGCATCACAAGGTGACGGCTGCGTCAACTTATTCAATTCAATTACAGGATTCTATGATGGTTCCAATGGTGTAAGAAACAACTCACAAGGTGTAAATTTTTCTGGAATAACTAATTCTAATCAGGTAACAACTTATTCTACGGCTGCTTACACTCTTCCCACAACAATACTTGAAACTACTGGTAATTACTGTTACTTTGCTCCAGACATAGAACCTTTTCATTCTATTGATGTTTACATAGCTAACAAAGGTACTGGTAACTGGACACTTACTTTACATGATTCTTCAAACAATACTCTTGCGTCTGTTACTGTTGCCAATGCTAACCTCAACTCAAACGCTTATAACAAGTTTAAGTTCTCTGGTCCTATACGAGCTCTAGTAAGTGCTTCACAGACGGGTACTTCAGCTACTTATCACTTCCACTTAACTTCTAGTGTGACTACAGATACAGCTACCGCTGGAACAATTACAGCAAACGATTTATCTACTTGCGACTTTCTCTTATACGCATACAGATTAGTTCCTACTAATAATGGATGGCACCCTACAGCTATGTTTACAGGTTCAGGTGTGGCTATGCTTTGTATAGGAAACGGACAATATCTTTCTACATATAACTTTGGTAACGATGCCAACCCTACCAACTCGCAGTGGGTAAGACACGCTCTCTTCTTTAAGCCAGGATACGAAGTATGTGGTATGGCAACCAACAACCAGTACTTAGTCATAGCAGCAGAGAAAAGGTCTACAAACAGCTCCAGAAACGCTCAGGGTGGTGTTTTATACTTCTGGGACGGTACGACTAATCAGCCTAACTTTACTATAGATATTCCTAACGGCTCGCCTTATGGTCTTTACACGTTTAACAATGTGACTTATTTCACAGTAGCGGGATCACTATACGCATGGAGTGGTGGTCAAACCGTTATTAAGGTAAGAAAGATGGCTTACCAGAACACTGATTACTTGAACGCTGTTGATTCTACCCTTGTGTATCCAAACATGACTAGTTCACGCTATAACCTACTGATGCTTGGTTACCCTAGTTCTAGTACAAATGTGAACTTAAGTTACGGAATCAAATCATGGGGTACTGTAGAGCTAACATTCCCTAACTCGTTTGGTGATTCTTATCAGCAGAGTCATGGTTACTACTATAACAACACCGCTGGTATTACTAACTTGCAGTTTGGATGTGTGTATAACTTTGTAGATACAATGTATTCCTCATGGTCTTACACCTTAGGAGGAACTACATACTACGGATTAGACATTGTGGATAACTTCTCCGCACCAGCATCTAACTACAGTTGGCAGTCACTTATTTACGATGGTGGAGTTCGTTATAAGATTAAAAAAGCTTTGCGTCTTAAAATCAATTTCTTGCCTTTACCTACAGGAGCCACGCTTACAGCCCAGTACAGTCTTGATAGAAAAGCTTGGGTCAGTTCAGATCCAACTTCTGGCAACTCATACACTGCAAACACAGGAGACACATCAGTATTAGTAGAGTTTGACAATATGCGTTTCTATGAATTTCAATATGGATTTTACGGAACAGTAACAGGAACTACGGCACCCGTTATAACTTCTATCACAATAGAGGTAGACCCATTAGTAGATGAAGGTGTAGTGAGGAAGGATTACAACTAATGTTTAATGGAGGAAATAGTAACTTTCAATCTGATATATATGAGAATGTTGCAAACATGTCCCTCGCTTTTACTATGTACTCCACTACGTTTGGTAATGGTAACTTCATAATTCAACCTCCATCTAAAGGTGAAGTCGGACAAGGTTACCCATCAGTACCATATCTATCGCTTGAAGCTCTTATTTACCAGCAACAATCTTCCAACCCAGCAGTATCACCTCACACCGTTCTTGCAGGTAGCACAGCAGGACAAGCTGTAAACTCATCCACCACAACTCAGAATGACAGTAACGGTACAACTAGAATTGTATCTGGAGTGCAACAAACACCATGAGTATTCCACAGGGCGGTCAGAATAAGTTCTTTGGTCAGAAAGTATCTCGACCTGGTATTAACGTGCTTAACGCTACAGACAATCAGTTAATTTATAAAAACGATTACACCTCAACTTTATATTACAATCAGGCTGGAGTTCCAACAGTTCTTTTAGGCACTAGGACATTCACAGGAGAACAAGGATTGTTTGTATCTCAAACGGGTGTGGACGTAACTCAAGCTTCAAACGAACAACTAATCTTTAATTCAAACGTTAATACCTTGCAAGCTGTAGATAGCGGTCAACTTACAATTCCTGCCGTTGGAGCTAGCTCAAGTCAGAGTGTTACTTATATACATGGTCTAGGTTATATCCCTATGGTATTTGCATTTTATGAATATCAAACAAATTCTTACGTACAACTTCCATACGCAAACTACACGAGCTCATTAACTGTTGGATGGATGGCACAGTGCACATACGTAGACAAAAGTATAGTAACGTTTACCGTTCAAACCAGCTCGGCACAGACTTTCGTATCTAATAATTTGTATTTCGTACTGCTTCAAAGCCCTGCCATCTCTATAGATTAATGTTTATTTTTATTAATTTATGATGTATAATTCCGATATAGGCAACTAATTACAAGCCCAACGAGGGGCTTTTTTTATTTTATGAATCAAGGACAAGTAAACGCAGATGTAGCAAACGCCAGAGCAACTGGTCAAGCATTACAGAATCAATATAACCAACAAGCTAATCAGTCTTACGGTCAGTATCAAGATAGTTATGCCAACTCTCAAGCTGCACAAAAAGCATTAGAAGGCTACAAAGTACAATCTGGTGGAGACCTTTACAACAGGTACCTACAGGGTGCTCAAAGCATGTATGGATTTGATCCCAAAGCTCTTGCTCTTGCAAACCAAAACTTGTACAAGACACAAGTAGCTATGAATATGGCACCACAAGCTGCCGCACAAGGTGGAAACTATTACGGTGCTACGGCAGGACAAACAGAAGCCGCTTATCAAAATATGGCTGGTAATATTGGAAACACTTTATCTAACCAAAATGCTGCAGTTAATCAGTATAATAATCTATTACAAGCTACACAAGCTCAGGCTGGTGCACAAGCAGGTGCTGAAACCACTACACAGGGTCAAAACATTACACAGTTAAATGACGCTGCTGTTAATGCTGCTCAGATAATGCAAAACGCTGAAGCAACTATGAAAGATATTGAAACACTTCAGCAACAGCAAGGTGGAGTTACTTCTAAACAAATTTCCGATTATCAGAACGCTTACTCTAGCTATGTACAAGCTCAAGGTCAATACTTACAAGGTCAAGGATCAGTCATGCAAGGTCAAGCTCAACTTAACAATCAGCAATTTCAACAAAAAATTGTTTCAGACTTTATCGGTGCTGCTCAATCATACTTTGGATTTGATCCTAACAAGGGTAAGAATGGTGGTCTATCAGGTCAACAATTAAATAATTACAATAACTTTATAAGTAAGGCAGGATTGCCTGGAATGACTAGCAAATAATGAACCCAATGTCTTCAACACCACAAACAGACGCTCTACTAGGTCAAGCTAAGACTATGGCTACTATGGGTAATCCTAGTAATGCTGTAAACACTATTACTGGTGCTGCTAATAAATTTGCTACAGCTAATAACTTACAACAAAACGCAGCCCCTACGGCAGTAGAAAGATTTAGCGGTTTATTTCCTACAGCAGGAAACGTAGCTGGTGGCGTTGGTGGCGGTATACTTGGTTCTATTTTAGCTGGTGAAATTGCAGACCCTGCAGGTGGAGGACTAGTAACTGGAGGAGCAGCTATATTAAGTAAAGTTTTACCCTACTTGGGTGGAATATTCGGAGCTGGCACAGGTCAAACAGCTGGTAAAGCAACACAAAACGTAGTACAAAACAAACCATTTACTAATCAGCTTGGCAGTAATTTCTTAGAAGGTGCAGCTAGTCAAGCTGCAGGAGAAAGCATAGGTAAAGGTGCTTCAGTACTAGGAAGAAAAGTCATATCTCCATTTTTACAGTCAACAGCAGGAAAACTAATAGCTGGACAATTAAAAGGTGCTACAGGAGATTTAGCAAGCTTCGCTAAAACTATTAATGACTCAGGAATAACAGACATCAGGAAAGCTCCAGACCAGTTTAGTTTAATTACGGGTTCTAACGGTGCCGCAACTCAAGGTGTTATAAAGGCACTTCAGCAATCAGGCAACAAAGTAGATATGGGCGGTTTTCTCGAATTCGTAAGAGACGAACTTAACAACGCAACTATGGTTGGAAAAAATACAAGCAGCAAAGTTAATGATCAGGCAATTAAAACAGTTCAAAATGTTATGGGTGGAAAACAAGGTATGATTGGTCCACAATTATCTGACCCTGCGGAGGTATTGGCTGAATTAAGAAAATACGAAGCACAATACCAAAAGTACGCAAACATGAAAAACGCTACCCCTGAATCAAAAGACCTTGCAACAGTGTACGGCAATATATCTAAGAGATTAAATGATGTTATTTTTAATCCATTTGATTCTGAAGCAAACCTACCTATAGATACAACTATAAATGCTTCATTAAAAAAAGATGTAATAAACCAATTGCAAGGAAATACCGTTGGAAGTGATGGAAAATTATCTTATGATGCAAGTAAAGATTTATCTAAAATTAATCCACAATTATTTAAAAACGTTAACGATAAGCTAAATGGTGCTAAGACCATAGGTGATTTACGCGGATTACAATCAGAATACGTAGGAGCAAGTATAGCTTCTCGTGAGGCATTAGCTAAACAAGCGGCACAATCAGGTTTAAGTGGTGCAAATGTAGTTAGATTACTGGCACCAGCATTAGGCTTAGAGCATGGTGGTCTTGCTGGAGGTATATTGGGTGGAGTAGGGTCTTTTTTATCCGCACCTAGCGGAGAAAGATTGTTGACAAAAGGTGCAGCATCATTGGCAGCTAAAACAGGTGGTGAAAAAGAAGCAACAAGTACAATAGGAAAAGTTTTATCTAAACTTCCAGCAGGATATCCAAAAGCTTTAGCAGGAGCAACAGCACTAGGGGCTAACGCAAGTAACTTAAGTAACCCAGGAACATCTAATAATCAAGGAGCAATTATGAACCCAGCAGCAGGTGCAGGAGCACCAAATCTAGGAGCAGCTACACAAGGAGCAGCACCTACAGGAACACCATCTATTAACCCTAACGTAGCAACACCTATAGCACTAATGGAATTAGCAGCTATGACGGACCCACAAATATTTCAACAGATGGGTGGAGCCGATACGTTAAATAACTTACTTAAACCAGTAACTGCAGCCCAAACAGCACAATCCGGATTGAATACATTATATGGAAACTTAGCACAAGGAGCTGGATCGCAAGGTGGTGCAGGAACCCCTCAACTTGGTGGATTATATGCACAAGCTGGTGGTGGACAAGGGGCTTTGTCTGGTGGTTTATCTGGCACTCTTTCTCGATTGTTTGGTGGTGGAGAAACTTCAAGATTTAGACAGCAACTTCAAAGCGAACAACAAGCTTTGCAAGATGCTCTTAGTGCTGCTGGCATTAAAACTCCTGTTAATTTACCTGATATTACAAGTAGTCCACAAGCTGCTGCAGCTCAACTTCAATACTATCAATCACTTCTTAATCAAATTGGTGGAGCACAACCCACTAACTCACCTGGTGGTGGATTTATACCACAAAGCGTTCTTAACTCTATCCCTGCTGCTCAATAGCTTTTTCTACAAGTTCTTTAGGAAGAGAACGCACCTTGAGTTCTTTCTTGTCGTCTTCTAAATCTATTTCAAACTGTAGGTTAACGTCTTCATCGTAACCATGCTTATTAGTACAAACGTAGTATAGGAATCCTGAGATTACCTTGTCTTTAAACACGTTGTACTGTAGAGATAAGTTTAAAATCTTAAGATAATCAAACTCTCTATCTGTTAATACGTATACTTTGTCTTTGTTGCTTTTCTTTATTGTTCCCATATTACTCCTTTATAAATTTTTTAAATCTTCATCTTTAGGCAAGAACCCATACTCTTTAGCTTCTTCTGGGTATGCTTGTATAAAGTCTTCGTTAGGTTTGCCCGTTCTATCGTAGGGCTGAATAATCTCTTTAGCAAAATCTTTTCTCTGTCGTGCGTGTTCATGCTGTTTATACATGGAACTCTGTGAGCTTCGCATCTTACTTAGGTCAGGCTTTCCCGTATAGTACTTACCATGTAAAACGTATCCCATTATCTTGGTCCTAGTTGCATCTTTCTTAATCGTTCTTGTTCTTCCCACTCAAGTCTGGCAGCTGTTTTAGGTTCTACCAATCCTATCTGTCCGCTTTGATTGGTTATCTCAACGTGCTGTCCGTAGGAAGCGTTTGTAGCTCCGACTTCTGGCTCGGCTACTTCTAGCTTATCTGTAAGGTCGTTTATCTTGTCTCTGATATCTCTATAAAAGTAACCCATAGCGAATGCCATGATTACTAGAATCAGGCTAGTCATTCTTCATCTCTCTGTCTTTGAATGTTAGTCCAACAGTTGTCGTAATAAGAGTTGTCACCACGCTTACTGCGTTGATTACAGTTTGCTTTGTTACTTCAGCAGGGTCAATGATACCAGCTTCTAGTAAGTTAACTGGAGTGCTTGAGTAGTTTCGTAGGTCAAATCCATACCAGTTGTCAGAATCTAACATCTTAAATAGAGCTTCTTCAGGGTTGAGTCCAGCGTTAGTGATTAGTTGTTTAAAAGGTGCTTCAAAAGCTTCATTGAAATAATCGGTATCCATTCTAGCTAGTGTAGTTCCACCACCAGGCACTACACCATCTCGTATAGCAGCTTGGGTAGCAGAGATTGCGTCATCAACTCGGTCTTTAATCTCGTCTCTTTCAGATTCTGTCGCAGCACCGACTCGTATAATGGCTATCTTACCTGTAAGAGTACTTAATCGTTTCTTGATTTCTTCTTTGTCTACTAGGCTTTCAGCTTCTTTGTATTGGTTTCGTAGGTCGGCAACACGTGCGTCTATATCTTCAGATGCAGCTTCTCCACCTACAATAGAAGTAGAGTTAGAGTTCACAGTAACAGATTCGGCACCACCGAGCATATCAATAGTGAATGAGCTTGAAGGAGCACCCTCGTCTAGGCACTTACCACCTGTATAAACAGCAATGTCTTCTAAAAATAAGGAACGCATAGGTCCAAACATAGGTACGTCTACTACTGTAGGGCTGATAATACCTTGTGCTTTGTTCAACGCTAGTGTAGCAAGAGCTTCGTCTACTATGTCACCTATAATTACGACTTCACTTCCCCTACCAGCTGATTGAACTATTTTCTCAAGTATAGGAGTAACGTCTCCAGCTGTTCTTAGGGTCTTCTTGGTAATAAATATGTCTGCGTTCTTAACTACGCTCTCAAGGGCTGTAAAGTTGTTGATTAGATACTCGTTAGTAAACCCTTTCTTAAAGTAAAGTCCACTGACTTCTTCATCGTAACAACCTATTCCGTCAAAGTGTTCTACTAAGATGTTAGATTCAATTCCAACTCTGTCTATAACGTCAGCAATCATCTCACCTAAAGCTTCATCGCTGGCAGATACCTTAGCTACAAACCTTGTAAGCTCTGGGGTAGCGTCAATCTTAATCTCATCAATCTGCTTCAAGACTAACTCGGCAGTGTCACGTAGCATTCTAGCCACAGCCATTCGGTTATGCCCAGCTCCAATTAACTTGCGTGCTTCTTTATACAGGTAGTAGCTCAGGATCACTACTGCTGTTGTACCATCACCTACTACTTGATTAGACTTCTCACTAGCCTGGACAACAGTTCTCGCAGCCATGTTCTCCACAGGGTCTTCTAAATAAACTTTACGTACATTAGTCACTCCATCTCTGGAAGCGTTAGGTGCACCGTAGTTCTTTTCCACAAGAGCTATACCAGCACTTGGTCCGTAAGCAGCGTTAGCTACTTGGAATAATTTCTCTATACCTTTGTTTAGTTTGTCGTCTAGTTCGTTACCGAACCAAATATCTCTACTCAGTTTTCCCATCGTAACCTCTTATATCTTCAAATTTAATAAACGCATAAGCTGTGTTGTCTACTTTGAATTGAGTGCCATCTTTGTACTCATCAAAATAAACTTTACACCCTAGTAAATAATCGTGTTCCTCTGTTATGTTCTTAACTATTCCAGTTGTCTTAGTTGCATATTGTTTATCGGGCGTGACTACATACTGATAATTTTCAGTAAGTTCTACAAGCACGCAACCGTTTAAAGGGGTTGGTAAATTCATGTTGTTATTGTATCACAACCACGTTAGAATTCAATTCTTGAAACGCTTACCCATATAGGTTATAATCTAACGCATAGGCAATAATGCTAGAAGCCCCCTGAGGGCTTTTTTAATTTCAAAAGGAATAACACTATGGCGATGAGCGTAAAAGATTTACTAAAACAAGACTTACCACCAACAAATGCCGACGCAGCTATGCGTAAGAAGCACACGCTTGGTTCTATTAAGCACAATTCAAACCACATTAAAGACCACGCTAAAGGTCTTGAAGATTCACTTAACAAGCTTTACACAGTAGACAGCAAAGAGTTCCAAAAACAACTTAAGATGGAGATTGCATCACTTAAAAAGATTTACGATCACATGTGCTCAATGCAGAAGACTGGTTCTTCAGATGGTAAAGACTGGCAACACAAAGGATTCTCAGCATGAGCACTGTAAAGAGTTTAATGAAAGCAGATGCGTTTAAAAAACATGGACGAGGACCAGATAAAAAGAAGCGTAAACCCAAAGGTGGTGGAAACAATGCACAATCTGCAGGTAGAAACGTCTATAACGAAAAGTTAATCAAAGACGTAAACACCAGTGCTATATTCCCTAAGTCAGGAATGTACTAATGAGTCTCGTTAAACAACTAATTAGGAAAAGCAAGAAGCAAAAAGGCGGCTCTGTATCTAACGGACAGGGTGGTTACAACGGAGGTATCTCAGCATGAGCACTGTTAAAAGCTTAATGGGACGCTCACACAAGAGCTGGACTTCTGGCAAACCTATGTACGGTAAATCTAAAGTAAGTAAAGTGATGCGTGAGTTTGGCAAAGGTAAGCTTCATTCAGGATCTAAGAAAGGTCCAGTAGTTAAGAATCAAAAGCAAGCTGTTGCTATAGCTTTGAATCAAGCAAGAAAAGGCTAGAGATGACAGTTCGAGAAAAGGAATGGTTAGCCAAATTGGAAGAAAAAATCGACAGAATCATGGAACGAATAGATAACCTTGATGACAAGTTCGTCACACGCAGGGAGTATAATACTATTAAGATGATTATTGGTGGAATTATTGCTGTCGGAACAATGGTTGCTACCTTTTTATTAGTTAAAAAATAAAGGAGATATTATGTCTTATATAAACGCACTTGATGTCAGTAGATGGCAGGGTGATATTAACTGGGCTGCCGTAAAGGGAGCAGGTTACGAGATAGCAGTAATAAAAATAAGTGGTGGAGACGATGGTCTTTACTACGACCCAAAAGCAAATCAAAATTATAACAACGCTAAGGCTAATGGATTATCTGTAGGTGGTTATCATTTTGCAGGTGGAACCGACCCTGTAGCCGAAGCTGAATATTTTGTAAAGGGAATGCAACCATTTGAAGAGAACGATGTGTTTGTATTAGATTGGGAAGTTCAAAACCCAGACCCAGTAGGATGGTGTACTACATTTGTTAACAAGGTGCACGAGTTAGCTAACGTATGGCCACTAATTTATATGAATGGTTCTACTCTTAACTCACAGGACTGGTCACCAGTAACAAACAACTGTGGAGTATGGGTAGCTTGGTATGGACAAGACCCTAACGCTGACTTACCTGTTAAGTATCCTTACGTCATGCACCAGTACACATCACAAGGTAGCGTACCTGGAATCTCTGGCAACGTAGACCTAGATGCTTGGTACTATGACATTCCTACATGGAACAAGTACGGTTACCACGCACCTGTAGTTGCACCTGAACCACCTAAGCCTGTTGAACCTCCAGTTGTTGAACCACCTGTAACACCTGTTCCTGTAATCATTCATACTTCAGCTGACGTACACGTTCACGCACCTGCACCTACAACCGGAGGTGTTTCACAAACAATTCCTAATTCTCAAGATGGGGGGGTAACTTCCATTCCGCTTACGGTAGATAAGAAGAAAAACATATTCGCACGTATATTTAACGCAATACTTTACTTCTTTGATATTAAAGTGAAAAAACCATGAGGAAATTCATTGACAAAAAATTATTTCCAGCGGTTATTAGTTATGCTGTTAGTAGATGGCATATTGTTGCTCTTCTTATTCTTGGTGTCGTCTTGATGACGTACCAGAAGCCAATAATAGAGCTAGTGGGTGGTAATTATACCAACGTGACTTCCGCAGTGGTTGCTCTTCTCATACTAAGGGAAGAAATCTTACAGAAGAAGTCTCATGGTGATTTACATGACAAAATTGATGAATTGCACAATAAATTAGATAAGAAAGGATAAATATGGTTCAACTAAAACAAATTTTTAGCTTAGGTAAACCATCAGCATCACAACTAAAGCACGATTTGTGGTTAGTAGTAGTTGCTTTCTCAAGCACATTCTTTGCGACTTGGGACGGATCACTTTCAAAGACAGCTGTTAAAGCTGGAGTTGTAGGTGGCGTATCCGCAGCTGTGACTGTGGTCAAGAGTATCTTAACTACTCTATAAATTAACAAGGGGGGAACATGCAACCTTATAAGGTTAAATGGGAGGGCGATGACCTTAAACGCCTTCTCACAATGGGGAATGAGGAACTTAAAAGATATTACTACTGGTTGGACTGGGACGGAATAAGAAGAACCAGGAATAAATATAGAACTAAAGCTAGGAAGGTATTAGAGATGGAAAAGAAGCCACAACAGCGAACGCCAGAAACAGATAAATTAGCCGAATTGTTTGAGCGTAGTGGAATAGACCCTAGCGACATCTTAAAAATAAACCGAGTAAACTTGTATCAGGGGTACATGAAGAACGAAGAGGGCGAGTTTGAAACAGCCGACCTAGTAAGCGTTCAATACGTACCTAAGCCAACCGACCTTACCGAAGATATGTTTATATCTCAGGCAAAACCTACCATCATACGACCCACCAAAACAAATAAAAAAGTATCTTCCGAGAAGCTAGCTATTATCCTACCTGACATCCAAGCTGGCTTTAGACAATACGAAGATGGCACACTTGACCCACTACACGACACTAAAGCTCTTGACGTTGCTTTACAAATAATAAGAGACACAAAACCAGATCAGGTCGTTCTCAATGGAGATAACTTAGACCTACCGCAGTTTGGTAGATACGCACAGGAATCTACGTTTGCACAAACTTTGAATGCAACGCTAGACTATGTGCATCAATTTCTTGCTCAAATACGTGCGAATGCTCCAGACACACGCATTGTTTACTTAGCCGGTAATCATGAGCTACGACTCAGTAAGTACATTATGCAGTACGCTGAGAAGCTTTACGGAGT
>Ga0208744_1000546_pt1 | contig 13297 bp, 19 predicted proteins | sample CryBogCBH24Aug09_FD_184620 | JGI IMG/M metagenome (GOLD analysis project Ga0208744, IMG submission 184620) | Freshwater microbial communities from Crystal Bog, Wisconsin, USA - CBH24Aug09 (SPAdes) (version 2) | ecosystem: Environmental > Aquatic > Freshwater > Lake | place: Crystal Bog...
TGATGTTTCCATGTAGCGTCTCATCCGTTAATGTAAGTGAGCCAGCACTCACTGACGTAAAGTCAAAGGGAGACGTAGAGGCTGAATAATAGACTGTACGCCCTGCTGCCACCCAAATACGCCCTGAAAAAGATGCCACATCCACCACAGGCTGAGTGTTGGTCACCGCAATACCTGTAGCACTGGTTGTAGCCCCCCCACCAGAGATACTCACCGTGGTATTGGATGTGTAGCCAGAGCCAGGGTTGGTCATGATGACCTGAGTTACAGAGCCACCAGATAGGATAGCCGTACCTGCTGCATTGCTACCAGAACCTGAAAAAGTCACTACCGTGTTGGCTGCGTTGGTATATCCCGTACCACCACTTGTAATCAAAACAGATACCGTACCCGTGGCAAAAGTCACCAAAGATGTGACAGCCGTGGCATTGGTTGTCGCTCCACCACCCGTGATGGTGACACTGGGGGGCGATGTATAACCTGCTCCTGCGTTGGTCAAAGTAATGCTATTGACTTGGCCTGTGCTCAAGACTGCTGTGGCTGCAGCACTGCCAGAGGAGAATGTCACGCTTGGGGGTGTTAAATAGCCTGAGCCTGGGTTGGTAATGGTGACAGCTACCACCGCACCACCAGAAATGGTTGTCACACCCTGAGCAGTTACACCACCAGCCGTTGTGGGGGCTGAGAAAGTGACACCAGGCAAAGCCGTGTATCCTGAGCCACCTGCCGTTACATTGACTGAAGCCACACCACCAGCTCCTGTCGTCACGGTTGCCACAGCAGTGGCTTGCACACCCCCAGAAGGAGGTGCGCCAATGACTACGTTAGGTGCTTCTGTATAACCAGCACCTGGGTTGGTAATACCTATAGAACCTACAGAACCTACAGGGTTAAGAGTTGTGCCATCCCAAGCAAACAAACCTTTGGCAGGGTCTCCAATGACTGCATATTGGTTTTTGTACTGGGCTAAAGTCACTCCAGCATTGGAAAAAGTACCGCTAGACGCTATAGAACCAGTTGCATTACCTGCGCCTGTACTGGTTAAACTAACATACTCAGCCCTACCATCTGCCTCAAAAGCAACAATGTAATCGGTTAAATTAAGGTTGGCAGAGTAAAGAGAAGAGACATTGGCACTGGTAACAATAGGTGCTGCATTGCTAGACAAGTTGACCGTGTTCTGACTGGCAACAATACGGATATTGCCACTACCAATAGGCATGGCGTTCTCAATCCACGAGAACTCTTCTTTGTCTATAGCCGTGCGATTGGCCTTGGTGTTTAGACCTTTGAAGTTCTTAATGATGGCATAGGACTTTTTCTGTTCTGCTGATGCCATGATTAGTACGGTGTTGAATAGGGGTCAGGGATGCGTCTGGTGAACGAGCTGTTGAGTGCAGCTTGCACCTGTTGCTTGTATTGTTGCTGGAATATCTCTGCCTCCCCATAACTCTGCTCTTTGTACTTGGCTTTGTAAGCCGCATAAAAAGCTACAGGCTGAGTAAATGGGTCATTGATAGGGTCAGTGGCATTGAAGTTGGTAGATGTGAGTGCCGTTGGCAATATTACCGTGTCAACTTCCATGAGATAACTTTGGTCAGGCACAGGACCTAAATAAATCTGTTGTTGACCATAAATGGAAAAACAAACAGGTCTACCAATGTAGTTTTGCCAATACCTTAACTGTGCGTTGAAGTTAGAAAAAGGCAAATATCTAAGAGGAATACGTGAATTGCCCCAATAAATGGTCACATTCATCACGTCTAAAATTTGATTAACACTATCCAATGCTGAATACGGAATGATTTCAGCAGGATTAGAGTAAGTCAAATAAGCCGTGCCATTGGCAAAAGGTGTGGTGGGGGGAAAGCCACCATTGCCTGTTGGGTAGGGAGGAGCAGATGTACCTAGCGTACCACTGGTAGTGACTTGATAGGTATAAATGTTGGAAAAAATGTACTGACCAGAGGTGACTGCTAGATTAGCAGACCAAGGAATGGCTGCAGAACCATCAGCACCTATGGGTGTACTTGCAACAAGAAGGGTTCGTAAACAGCCAGTATCTCTTACAACACGTTCACGGGCGGCATTGATGTCGTCCGTTAACTCTTGGTCAGACCAGAAGACTCCGTTGGCATCGTGCAAGAGCCTTCGGACTTCCGTGATGTAGGAAGATAAGGTAGCCATTTAGAGTCCATGTTATGCTGCCCTCTGTGAGGGTTTTCCCCCTGCACGTTTTTCAACATGCAAGGGAACCACGCCTACAGCCGAGGGTAAAGAGCTGTCTTTTGCAGGTTTCTCAGTTGTAATCTCAAACTGAGACAAAATCTTCAAGCCTTGTTCCAGTTCGCTGTGGAGTGTTATCCACCCATAACGAACCAGAATTTGTTCTTTGTCCTCTTGTCCGTAACCGAACAAACGCACAGCTCCAGCCTCTGGTAACTCCACTGGGACATTTTTTTTGAAATCGTAGAGCACACCGTCATACCCAATGGTCAACGGTGTGTCTCCACGGTTAGTAACAAACACACTCATCAGAATGTTACAACGTCACCGTAAACACAAATGTTCACTGTGTTGTTGTTACCACTTGCAGTATTGACATTTACATACAAAGCGTTTGTCACATTACCACTCACAGCTAAATTGCTGTAAATGGTAGAGACAGACAAATCTTGATATGTGCCAGCACTCGTAACACTGCTCAAAGTCGCTGCGTTACAAACTAGGTTTCCACCATCATTTGTTGCAGAGATTGAGACGTTAGCAGTTGCAACGCTACCGTTAGGGTTATTGATGGTAACCCTTCTCACGATAATTGAACCAGAAGATGCTACGTTAGCACCTTTGGTCAAACCTCCACTCAAAATTGGAATGGAGATGGCTGCATTGCCAGCAGTGTTAAGTTGAGTCTGAGTGATAACAGCTACACGACCGTTGCCAAACGAGTCTAAATAGAACTGGGAAACTGAATCGTAACTAGCCATTTAGCACTCCTTATGATGCGTTGTATGTGCCAGACACGTTCTGTCCACCATTTGAGCCGTAAAGCGTGATGGTTGCAGATGTGTTGGTTGACAAAGCCTGGACGTTAGTACCATCAGACCACACGATACCAGCAGTGTTCGCAGCAAGGATGTTAGTCCATGTTGGTGAAGCAATGTTGGTAGAAGTGTTGAACTGAATGACCACGTTGGCTGTGGGCAATGCTTGATAAAGACCAGCAGGAACGGTCACACCAGAAGATGTGGCGTTAACTGCATAGGCTTCAAAGTATGCACCAGCCGTGTTGGTGGCTGCATTGGCAAGAATGATTTTATTTGGTGAAAGTGACATGACTCAGCTCCTTATAGTGACAAGTAGTTGTAGCCCGTGACTTTGGACATTGATTTTGGTTTCACGCTGACCAACTCAGCAATCATGATAACCGCACCAACATAACCAATTTGCCAGTTAGGTAAGGTAGATTCAAATCCTGTGAACACAAATGAACCTTGCTCGTGAATGTACAAGCTCAAGTAGTTGGTGTTCAGGAAGTAAACTGTACCTTCTGGGCAGTATGGGTCTGGATAGATTGGCACACCAGCAACCATCAAGGCTCTGAAAGCAGCTTGAGGACCGTTGTTGTCGCCATCAAAGCCAGAACCTGGGGTAATGACGTATTGCTCTTGGCCTACAAAGTCTTGAGCCAACAAAGTCCAAGTACCAAATCCGCAAACACCGAATGAGGGCATTTCTGCACCTTTTTTCACTGTTCCAGAGATGTATTGGAGAATGTTTTGTCTAGTTGGGTTTGCGCCACCTGCAGCGTAAACCTTAGACTGCCACCATGTGTTGGAGTTACGGTTGATGTTACCGTAAGTGACTTGGTATGTAGAACCACCAGAGCCATCATCCACAGCAGCGGGCAAGCCGATGAACTGTTGGTTGTTGGTTGTGTTGTTGTACAAAGCCGTAGCCATCGCATCCATCATCACGTTGGTTGCATCGTTCATACGAGCTTCAATCAACGGAATAATGGCAGCGTCTTGTTGAACTGCGCCTTCCATACCGAGGAACGGTACGGGAGAAATCATCAGTTTCAAGTCGTATTCAGCATTGTAAGCACCTTGCTGGACAGAAGGCTGGTTGAAAGAACCAGAATAGTCTGACCATTGAGCATTTACAAACTGTGCGCCCTGGACGGGAACGGTTACAGAAGACACACCACCAGAGGCTTGTTGACTGTTGGCAATCAAAGCCGCCATCAAGGGCGTGGAGTTGTACAGTTGTACAACGAGTTTGGGAATAAAGGCTCTGCGGGTAACGTAGGTTAATTCAGTAAACTGACTTGACCCCGTTGCTGGCAGAATACCACCACCTATAGCCATAATGACTCCTTAAAGATGGGCATCTCTGCCCCGACAAATTAAACCCTCTTGAAAACCTTATCTCAACCCAATAGGACGGTTACGGGGATTCCGCAATTCATCCAACGCCTTTGCAGCTTCATTACGAGCTGCATTGACAGGGCTTTTCCAGTAGGCGTTTAAGTCAAACTTATTCAACCCACTTGGATTGTAACCAGATGGTGTGGGCTTGGCAGCTTGTTTCATCCAGTTGTGATACTCGGCAGCGGTCTCATGATTGGTGATACCACGCTCAAGCATAATTTTTTCCACGTCTTTAATCTCATCTTCAGATTCAATGAGATTGTTTTTCATCAGGTTCATCCTACGCTTCTCTAGGTCAGCCAAAGCATCTTTCTCTCTGAGCTTTGCTTCTAGAGCTTGCACACGAGCCTCAGATTGGTTCATGCTTCTTTGCGTGTACTCTTCAATTTCTAATTCAGGGATTGGCAAATCAGGTTTGACCTTCTTTGTCATCCGCAAAAAGTCTTTGCGAGTTTGTGGATTTTCAGCAAGTGTTTGAGCAAGACTAGCCAGCTCGTCACGTGCTTCTAATGAAAGATTTTCTAAAGACATGTTTTTACCCTCTTACCGATTAAATAACTCTTTTGCCGTCACCAGGCTTTTTCACCTGCATGGCGTTTTTGCTAACCTTGTTTGCGCCATTCAAGCCACCAAGTTGAGCATAACGGGGTGTGTTGGTCACAACGCCATTTTGCTGATTGGTATCTGTAGGTCTGCGGGGTGCCGCTGCACCTCTTGGTTTAAATAAATCCATGATAACTCCTGATTACATTGGGGAAGGTGGCATACCACCTGGGGGGGGAGGCATACCGCCAGCAGGAGGCATACCAGGAATCGGTGCTGCTGCCATCGCTTTACCTTCAGGTGTGGCACCACCAGCCTGGGGTAATGTCTGTAGCATCTGAAGAATTTCAGACTGCTGTAATTCGTTGGTTTTGTTTTTGCGAGGACCCAAAATGCCAGTCAGTGTTCTGATGGCGTTGAGTGCCTTTTGTCCTTCTTCTGACTCTGAGCCAAGAGAAGGAAGAGATTGTTCGAGCAAGTCCATTGCCATGCCAATGTTAATCATGGCACCTTCTTTGCTACCCATCTTGGGTTCAGGCGTGGACATGGGAGAAGCCATAGGAGGAGCTGCGCCATCTGAAAGTGGACCTGGTCCAGCAGATGGTGTGGGCACTGGAGGGGCACCTACCCCTGCACTTTTTGGGCCACGCATCAATTCCATCAATTTGTCTGAAGGGACGCTCATCAATTTCTCCTGATGTTGGTATTTCAACAACTTACCAACAGTTTGTCAATAGGTGAGGGTTTTTTTGTCGAAACCCCCAAAACGCTACTTAAATCACTTACGTGACTTACGACCTTTACGACCTCTACGCATGGTAGTGCTCCTTAAAGTTTTCCCACTCATTTTTTAGGGAGAGCGAGACACCCCTTTTCTTCTTTGCAGAGAGAAACCTTATCTCCGAGTCTTACGACCACGTTTTGCGTGCTTGTACATGACATGCTCCTTAAATTGTTTACGACCGACTTTGGCGAGCATAACTGCGTTGAGTTCTGCCCCCAGACATGTTTTTAACACTCGTGTTTGACCTTGTCAAGCTAGGACTTGCTTCTGTTCTTTTCAAAGATTCAGTTGTCACTCTAGGCTGGTCAGCCTTGGGTTGAGTTTGTTGATTAGAAGCCATCATCCTGCCTTTTTAGGTTCAGTTTTTACCTTGGGTTCTGGACCTTTTGGAGGAGCTGAGGCTTGCTGTTGTGCTTGCTTTTCTTCCATCTTCTTCAAACGGTCTTTGAGCAATTGTTTCATAGGAGGTTCAATCAAGTCAATCAAACTTTCCTTGTCAATTGCACCAGCTTTCAACAAATTGAACGCCATTTGACGTTGGTCTTCCATGAAGATGGGTGAATTGGAGTGAGCATCCACTTTCACCACAAAATCTTTGGTAAATTGTTCAGCAATGAAGGGTACGCCATCAATATCTTTGAAATGCGTGGGGTTGTAGGCTTGCATGCACTTCAAATACAGTGTTGCGAGCTTTTCCAAGCTGTCTTCAATGACAAGCGCCCTCTTTTTCACTCGTGATGAGCCTAAACGAGCCAATTGAGAGGCGTGACCGCTAGAACGGACACCTGCTTCCCCTTTTCCTTGTAAAACATTGCCAATACCGCTTGCTTCTTCAAACATTTGGTCAATTTCACGGATTTCAGCAAATAAATCGGGTGGCATGTTAGGAGCAAGCCTATCTACCTTGGCATTTGGCATGTCATTGGAGATTTGACCCCCCGCACGGTTCAAAGCAAAGAGTTTTTCCTCTGAAATACCCGTAAAACCAATAAAAGCAGTGGGTGGATTGACTTGTTTTGACAGTAAATCAAGTACGTCAGTCATTCTGTTGTTGCGTAATTCTTGCAAATACTGGAGTCGCTGGACCTCACTACCCCCCCAATAGTAGTCGTACAGGGGGTTGGGACAGATTTGCACAAAGGGTAATTCGCCTTTGAGGAACATTTTTTCGCCAGAACGGTCATAAATAATCACGTCTGGGTCTGCTTTTGTAATGACTTGGTAGTCTTGGGTCTCGTCATTCCACACCCAAAGCTCTGTCATCTCTACTGTATCTTCTCCAACCATCGCTTTGTAACGGTTTTGACCAGACAAGTCGAGGTTCACATTACCGTACAACTGGGGATTTGTTTGAGACATTAGGATACGTTCCATGCCATTGGCTATCTCAGTACGTTCGTGAACAGAGACAGAGAGTCGTTTGACAATGGCTTCCCTGTTGGGGTGGTTGTACAGGCGGTCGTACAGCTCTGACTTGGTGATGTAGTAGGTGTGAACCAGGGCTTCTTGTCTGTCGGTGTAGGTGGTGTCTTCACGCAGGACACCAATACACTGGGGTTCTACCATGTAGGGGTGGGCTTCCCCATTTCTCATGATGAGTTTGACAAAGGCTGAGTTGTAAACCAGTGCCCAGGTGGTGGCAGTGGAAAATACTTGGTCAGCGTTGCTATTTAGCCACTCATCATTGAGAGCACGGGTGAGTGTAGGTACTTTAAGTTGTTCAGCATCAGGTACAGCAGCTCCTGTGTTAATGGAGAATCTTGTGGTTTCTGCTGAGTAGAGGAAGGAGGTGAGCTGGTCGAGATGAGGAAAGATTTTGTTGTAGATAGCAGGGGCTTGGCTAGGACCATTGCCAAACAGATACCAAGAACGTAGGTTCTGATAGTCCGTCTTTCTTTCCTCTCTGGAGACGAGGCATTTGCGGATGAGGTCAAGGTAAAACTCTTCTCTGTCTAAGTCATTACTGGGAATTCTCATTTAGGCACCTGTAAATTTTCATGGTCTCGCATAGACCCATTACCCGCTATTGGACCATTAAGTTTACCAGTAGGAGAGGCTTGCGTGGGCAAAATACTCACGGCTTCATCTCTGACTGGTTTGAACTGACCGCCCATCACGCTCTTCATGCTGATGCCCCCTTGGGCACCCCACATGGCTGCGTCACCAGGTCTTGGCTCTTTAGGACCTTGAGCCAATATCTGACGCTCTTTCTCAGCCTCAGCACCCGCCACAAAGTCTAGTTCTTGTTGCGTGAGCTTGTTGTTTCTCGTGAGGTAACCCGTCTGGTGTTCACCAGCTCGTGTGCTCTTAATATCCGTCATTTGGAAGTCTTGTGCAAGTCCTTTTAGGGTGCTATCTGCCTTTTTTGTTTTGTCAGATTTCATGCCAACAGGTTTTAAGTGAATGATTGAGATGGCACCTTTACAGTGTTTCATGGGGCAGTTAGGCTCCCAAGCCTCAAATATGCCGTGGTTTTCGCAGTAGTAGTCTCTAAGAATTGCCATGTTGTTACCCTCTTTCATCTAAGTTTTTGTCACTGTAGTCGTGACGGTTTGCCATACCCACCTTGAGCTTGATACCTTCTCTGGTGAGCACCAATTTATTACTGGGCATATAGGGGCTATACGCCTCTTTTCGATAGTCCACGTACCTTGTGTTATCCCGCCTCTTCATAACCCTCACAACGCCCCGTTTCCAAGCGTCATAGCCCTTGTTGACCCGTATCTGCACGTTTTCTGTCAGGGGTTCTGTTTCGTACTTGAAAACATCTTTCAAGTGTTGAGCAGAGATGCCACAGAGTTCAGCAAAGCTCTTGATGCTGATGCCACGGTCAAGGTCTTCTAGAAACTTCTTGATTTGACGCTTGAGTTCAGACTTGGGGAGGGGGGCGTTTTTCTGCACCATAAATACCTATGTATTTCAAATAGTTAGACACGTTTTTACCCACGGCTATTTCTTCAGGACTCATAATCTCTTGTGCTTTAGAGACCTCTCTGGTGATTTTCATCTGAAGAAGCCTTGGTTGCAACTGTTCTGCATAAGCCGCCACAGCCAGAGCACAAGCAATGACTCGGTCATCCTTACCCCTTCCAGGGGCACCAATGAACCCATCTTCCCTGACAATGCTCTTCATTTCGTCCAAGGTCTCCATAGAGACAATGTTCATCATGCCACGCTCAAAGTAATCCTTCATGTAGTTCATCATGCGTTCTTTAGAACTGGCAGTGGTCAACCAGTACATAGAGTTACCTGGCCCAGACATGGAATCATTCCTTCTCCAAATGTAGTTGGTCATGGAGCCTAGTACGTCTTCTAAGCCTCTACCGAGTTCTCCACCTGTGTTGGCAGCCTGACGTTTCAAGTTTTTCATCTCATTGATGACAGCCTGACCTGGACCGTTAATCTCAAGGTTAAGCGTTGAGTTCTTGTAAGCACCACCGAGGTGGGCAATGACCCACGCAAACTGGTAGGTGTTCATCTCGCTGGTAGCAAACTCTGCTACTTGGTCAAGACCGTCAGCATAGCATCTGAACACTTGTATGCAAAATCTGTCGGCCCAGTCTGAGCTTCCGTAGGCAGGGTCGGCTCCAATAACATAGTAAGCTGTGTCCACGGGTTCTTCCCAAATTTTAAGAGTGGACAGTCGTTCTGTGGATTTGAGCACATCGGTGTCTTGGAACATTTGACCGAAAACGTAACGGTAGCCGTCATACAAAACCTTCTTGCTGAGTTTCGCTGCTTCTGTACAGCGTGAGTTAGAAAAGAAAGATGTCCCTGTCATCACAAACGCATAGTCTTCAGTAGGAGGAAACTCCTGATACATCAAGCTCTCATCCTTGATGCCCTCAGCCATCTTCCATCTCCACCAAGCTATCTGTCTGGAGTTAATCTCTACCCCGTAGAGCTTCTTAATCTCCTTGACCCATTCTTTCTCTTCCCCAGTCAACTTCCCATCCCAGTAAACCTTGTAGATTTGGGAGTCGCCAGGAACAGAATAGAACTCGTTTCTCCACCACCCACAGAAGATAGCCCTCTGCGTCTTGGCCCTCTTAGCCGTCTTGTACATGTCGTGGAACATATTAAAACCCTGAGCCGTACTCTCAAACATGTAGAGTCTCTCAGGGTTCTTCTCAGCTAAGGAGGCAATCAGGGAAGCTAAACCTTCCTCGTTACCCCAAGAGGCTGTTTCAGTCCCGTGCAAGTAAGTGATAGCCTTGCCTTGCCCCAATCGAGATTTGTTACCAGCAATCTGGTAGAAAATCCTGCTTCGATTCTTGAGCACCATTTGGTTTCTATTGTGGGCCACCAAAGGTATCTTGTACTCCTTGGGTAAACCCTCCATGTACATGGCAAGCGTAGACCTAAACATGTCCCTGTTCTCTTCTGTGTCAGCCACAAGAGTGCCCTGCCAACCAGGGTGAGTGAACTGCCAATACAAATCAAGGGCCAAGCTAACAGTCGTAATACCCAACTGACGACCCTTGAGAATAACAAAGAAATGCACGTCATCTTCTAATCCCTTGGTCATCTCCTCCATCACATACGTTTGTGTCCCCAGGAGGTTACCCATCTTCTTGAGACCCTCTTCCTTGGTCTCAATCTTCAACTCACTACAAAACTTGTAGAAGTTCTTTAAATTAAAGTTCATAACAGCTCGTATTCATTCTGAACTAAGTTCATCAGGCTTGCCCATTCTTTCTGTTGACCAGTTGGCTATCTCAGCCCTGACACCCTTGTTCCTTGCACAGTTAATCAGCTCTTGGTAAAAGATGTCTGAGTACTTGTCCTTCCACTCAGCAGCCAACTTCCTCTTGCTCACCTTGCTAATGCAAGAGATGGCTTTTTGCATCTCCCACTTGAGCCTGAGACGAGATTTGTATAACTGCTCTTGCATATCCTTCTCTGTACCCATTTTCCATTGCCTCTTGTGCTACTTGTTCTGTCATCGCCTCTGACACACAAAGACGTATCCAAAGCTCCCTACAGAGTGCCCTTAAATCGTCCTCAGTCGTCCAAAGAAGCTCAGTCAATACTTTCACCCATGAACCTTAATAAAACCCTGCAAGACAGCGTGATGTCCTCCAGCTCCCCAAAAGAACTGCAGTCCTCAATAATGTCCTTCAACCTCCAAACCATGTATTGGTCCAACAGGTCTGTTGCCGTCTCTCTGTGATTACCCTCTATGACAAACTTATCCATTTACTCTGTCCTCCAGACTCTTACAAACTCACCCTCAGTCCTACTCGTAAACTTATAACCCAACCTCTTGGTCGCCCTACAGTTGGCGTTATACACCTGCTGCCTGTGACTGACAGGCACTACAAAACTATCCCCCACCTCCATATCCTCATACGGGTACGCATACACCACACGAGGCTTGGGTAAACTGACCTTCTCTACAACTAACTCTGTTTGCATATCTACACCTCTACATATAACTGCACTATACACCTAAAAAAAGAGCCACGCAAGAGGTGGCTCTAAACTGCATGGCAACTGCAGGGAAGTGGGGGAAAGTAATATTTTTTTGGGGGGGACGAGATGTGGAGTGCACACCATTCTAGACTCCAGACCCATCACATTAGACCGCTTCTCGCATCACTCGAGCTGCTGCAACATGTACAAGCCCAACCCCATATTGAGCCAGGCTGGAGAACAGCATCACACAGCATGGATAGGGTAGAGCGCAGCACACAGCGCCCCTTTATATATTTTCTGTGAGAGAAAGGTGCAATACACCAGCCGAACCCTATAGGCTGGCACAGTGTACGCTATATATACAATAGACTACACACAATACTAGTCTTTCTTTTATATAAGTATAGCATCAAAATAAAAATATTAAGCTTTACATTTATTTACACTATATAAGGGTAAACACTAATTGAATAATATTAAGCTAATAAGATAATAATATACATGTAAGAGAGACTCTCTTATATATTTCCTAACCAAAATTCGAGGTATTAACATGCATAACCCTTACAAGACACAACTCCAGGCTTTAGGCTTACCCTATAAAACGATTCTAGGCACAGCTAGCGCTAAAACAGTTAAAGGCGAGAAAATAGGTTATTTGACAGCTATCGTTTACTTAAAGCCTAGCATCAAAATCTGTAGTATGAGTAAACTAGCGGGCTGCTTAAACCCTTGCTTACAATCGGCTGGACGTGGTGCGTTTAATAGTGTCCAGGCTGCTAGAGAAAGTAAAACCAGGTTTTACCATGATAATCAACAGGCTTTTTTATTGAGTATTGCAGCCGATATCTGGAGCCTGGTAAACACAGCTAAAAATAGAGGTTTAATACCTTTAGTACGGTTAAACGGTACTAGTGACATACCCTATGAAAACCTAGAGGTAATGGATAATAAAAATATTTTCCAATTGTTTCCAGAGGTTCAATTTTATGACTATACAAAACATCCCTCTAGGAAAATAGAGGGTAAAACACCAGGGAACTATGATTTAACCTATAGCTACTCTGGTATCACACCACACAATGTGACAATTAAAGGTTTATTAAATCCTAGTAATTCACGTGTTGCTGTGGTTTTCCAGCGTCAAGAGGATATCCCCTCTACATTTAGGGGCTGGACAACTATTGACGGCGACAATACGGACGTGAGACATATCGAACCTAAAACTGTGGTAGTGGCCTTATATGCTAAGGGTAAGGCTAAAAATGATTACAGCGGGTTTACTCAAATTAAAGGGGTTCACTATGCTTAAGACAATGACAGCAAAATATAGGGGCCGCTGCACAGCAACAGGTAAAAATATAAAACCTGGTGACAGTATTGAATATAACACCAGCACCAGAACCGCTGTGCTGCTGGCTGCAGCAGCTGGTAAACCGTTTTACAGGTCTGATATATTTAACATCAATGGTAATGAGTATTACCGTAATAAACAGGGCCGCTGTATTGATGCCCCTTGCTGTGGCTGCTGCACTATATGAACACCCAATTGAAAACATATAGGCTCAACACGGGCGTGCATGTTATAGCCCGTGAGGTCCCCAAATTAGGGTTATACCCTTACCACTATATGAACCTAAAACAGGCCGAGAAAGCCGCAGCCAAGCATAACGCTACGGTCCACTGGACGGGTGGACGTTGTTTCTATTTAATCCCTAATGAAGAAAGCCCCATATGATAGTCATTGAAACTAAAAACACCACACATAACCTGGCTACCCCCAGCCCTGGACCGTGGCATGCCCAAGGCCGCTATATCGTCCCATATGGGGACGGTCCCAGCATCGGGCACGCTACAATTTTAAAAGCCCCCAGCCTAAAAAAGCAGCCTGATTTTGATGCCCAGGGTTATATCAATGCCCGTCTTATGGCTGCAGCCCCTGAAATGTTCGACCTGCTGGTGCAGACCCTGAGCTTGTTGCAGGACGGCAACAGTGACGAGTACGAGGCCGACAAATTAGAGTACGACATTACAGAATTACTCACTAACCTGGAAAAACCCCTATGAATGACGAAAATAAAATCACACTCGATAAAGCCGACCTTTACGTTTACCTTGC
>Ga0208744_1000562_pt1 | contig 13101 bp, 20 predicted proteins | sample CryBogCBH24Aug09_FD_184620 | JGI IMG/M metagenome (GOLD analysis project Ga0208744, IMG submission 184620) | Freshwater microbial communities from Crystal Bog, Wisconsin, USA - CBH24Aug09 (SPAdes) (version 2) | ecosystem: Environmental > Aquatic > Freshwater > Lake | place: Crystal Bog...
AAAATAAAAAAAAACAAAAAATTATGAGATTACTTAATAAAGGTAGGATACAACGTATAAATTATGTTAATAAAATGGAAAAAGGTGTTTTATTAATAAGTGAAGAACAAAAATCAAAAATAAGAAAAAAATATGTGTTATATACTACAACAACTGATACTTCTATAATTGAATGTGCTTGTTATAGTTGCACAATAGAAAAATTAGAAGAAGAATTTAATGAATATGAAATCTATTATTTAGAAGAACATACTAAATTAATTAGAAGATTTAGATTTAATCTAAAAACTGATAAAGAAGAATATAGCTTTGATAAAGAACTTTTTATGAAAACTTTTGAAGAATTAAAATTAAATCAATTATTAGATGAATAAACAATATGATGATAATAATAATTTAATTTATTATGAACTATCGGAATATAGGTTTTGGATTAGATTAGAAATAAATGGAAAAATAAAAACAGGATTTTATGATTTATATAGAACAAATAAGTAAAGATGTTGATTTATGGATTTTATTAGTAAATAAATACTTTCCTAATAAATTAGATATAGATAAGAGATTATATTTTAAGTTTGATAAAATGATTGCGTTGGGTTATGAGTTATTTATTAGTGATGATGAGTATTTTACTAATAAATGTATGATTATTATTGCGGATAAAGGTATAAAAAATTTTACTGGATTAAGAAAAAATGAGATTTTAATTTATGAAAAAGATATAATATATATTCTTAGAGAATATAAAATAAATAAAATAATAAATGAGTAAGTGTAAAATATGTAAAGAGAAAGAAATCCTTCAAGGATACTGGTATTGCCAAGAGTGTAAAGATTTTAAGGATCATACTTGTAAATGTGGTGCTGAGAAAAGACCTCATAGACCTTATTGTAAAACTTGCTCTAATTTGAAAACAAAACAAAGTCAAGTAAGGACTGGTAGAGTTATTAATGGTAAAAGAAAACCTCATTATAGTAAAAAGAGTAGTGATATAGTAAAATTACATAAAGAGTTAGTTCTTTTTGTAGATTATATTAAAGAAAAAGGAGCAATTGATTTTTTAGATATAAATAATATATTTGATATATATGAAAGGTATGAGGAAATGGATTTATTGCAGGGTTTGAGAGAGAATGTAAAAAATCCATCAATAGAAAGTATGTGGAAGGTGCTTAAAAAGATTTATGATTTGGAAAAAAATGACTTTTAGAAAATAATATATACTATATAAAAAATAATTAATTAAAATGATTTTAGAAATGGATTTTAACGATGAACTTTACCAAAGATTGCCGGAAAACGAGCTTGAAGCGATTATTAAACTATATAATCCTTTAATAAAAAAAGTAAGAAAACACGATCATTTAGAAATTGTAGAGTTTTATTACGAAGACAAACCAACTAAACTATTTGATATAAGACAATTAGATAAATTGGTTATAGAAATGAAACAAAATTATAGAAATATGCGTTTAGCATTTTTATTAAAATAAAATAATTATTATGAAAAACAAAGTAAAAAAACTTACCACTTACTCAGCATTAAAGAATGATATAAACGATATATTAAAACTTATGATTGATTATAAAGATGATAAAGAGATGCTTGAGTGGTGTCGTATGCGTATTCAGTTTAACATTGATCGTATGCTTTTAATAATAAAAAATGGGGAAGATTATATATGATAGATGAAAACCAAATCCGTAAAGAATTAACAGTAGTAATGTCAAGAGTTCCTACATTTATTGAGAAGGATAATTCAACGCATTTAACGGCGTTTAGTTATATAAGGGAATGTATTAGAGTATATAGAAAATGTGTATCAATTAATTTTTTAGATGATAATTCAATAGAATCTTTATCAATAGATTATTTTAGTTATATAAATTGTTTATATGCTACTGATAAAGTATTATTTAATGCTTGTATAAAGTATTTGTATATTATATTAGATAATTTGACTAATATATTAGAAAAGAATGAATTATATGAATCCTTAAAGAACTTAAAGAGTGTTATAGAAATAGTTGATAGTCAAAACGAAGTTAAAAAAATAAGAAAAAATAAAAAATAAATATGAAAGACGCAGAAGTTTTATTAAAAGAATTGTTTGTATGGGTAGATGAAATACAACCAAGAAAAATTGAATGGATCTTAAAGAAAAGAACACCACAATCAGTTAGTGTAGAAGAAATCCAATATATATTGGATAGAATTGAAGGTATAATTAAAAATTTATATTCTATCAAAGGTGAAGAATATACAAGAGAATTATTACAAAAATTAGAAAATGAAAATGGAAATTAAAATTAAAACAATACCGCATATAACTCAACGTTATAGCACTTGCGGAGATTATCAAGAACAACCTGATGGTAGTTGGTATATATCAGTTAGTGAAATGGGTGATGATAGATATAATTTTTTGGTGGCAATCCACGAATTAATAGAATTATATTTAACCCAATTCAAAGGTATAACAGAAAATGAAATAACTGCTTATGATTTATATTATGAAGCAAAAAGAGAACAAGGTTTTGTAGAAGAAGATAGCGAGCCAGGGTTTTCTACTGAAGCTCCATATAGAAAACAACATACGATAGCAACTGCTATTGAAATGATGTTAGCAGCTGAATTAGAGGTTGATTGGTTAGCGTATGATAGAAAAATAAATAGTTTGTAATGAATAAAATCTTATTATATATAAATAATAGTCAATATATTAAAGGATGGTTAAATAGTATTTGTAAAGAAATACATTATAGGGATGATTTATTTCAACATTGTTTGATACAGATAACTAATGAAGAATTAGAAAGGTTAAATGATTTATATATAAATGGTAATTTAGATAAATATTTTATTCAAATAATGAGAAATCAATATAAATCAAATAAAAGTTATTTTTACAAAGAATATATTAATAATGGATTTTATAATAGTGATTTTATCAAATTAGGAAGAAATGTAAGTGATTTTAAGACACTTTATTTTGATAATAATAATGATAATGAGGAAACAAAAGATGATGAAAATTTGAATAAGATAAAGCAGATATTAGATAAAGCAGATATTATTAATAGGGAATTATTTATTAAAATGTATTTTGAGGGAATGAGTTATAAAGAAATATCTGAATATTATGGAATAAAATACCAAAATGTTCGTTTAAGAATCTTAAAAGTTAAAAACTTTATCAAAGATACAATAAAAAATTAAAAAAATATATATATGATAATAATGTTTATTAAAATGTTCCTATTAAGTTATGTAATAACAAGATTTGAACCAATACAATTAACAATCGATTCAATAATTGATAGTATAAAAAATAAAACTTTAAAAAGTATATTAGTATTAATTAACTTTTTAAGTTGCCAACCTTGTTGTATATTTTGGTTATCATTATATATGACACATAACCTATATTTAAGTTGTTTATATTATTTCTTAACAACTTGGTATGATAAATTAATAACACCTTATGAAAAAAGAATTAGGTTCTAAAAAATTAGAACCAACACAAGAACAAATAACAGATTGTAATGAAGTAATTAGAATTGCTCGATTAGCAATCGCTTATGATAGTGATTGCGATAGTATCTATAACTTATATAAAAAATATATAGATAAAGACGCATCTTATCCTAATAAAAGTTGTAATGGATGCGGACAATCAGTTCAAAAATATAGAGAAAAACTATTAGGATTAGGTAAAGATCCAAAAAATTATATAAAATTATGATTAAAAAAGTAAAACTTAGTGAAATAAAACCAAATCCTACTAACCCAAGAGTTATTAAGGATGATAAATATAAAAAACTATTAAAATCTATTAAAGAATTTCCTGAAATGTTAGATATAAGACCAATTGTAGTTGATGAAAATATGATTGTATTAGGTGGAAATATGAGATTAAAGGCTTGTAAAGAAGCAGGATTAGAAGAAGTATCTATAATTGAGTTTAAGGATTTAACAGAAGATAAAAAGAAAGAATTTATTCTAAAAGATAATAAATCATTTGGTGATTGGGATTGGAATATATTAAAAGAATTTGAAAAAGAAACTTTATTAGATTCAGGATTTGAAGAATGGGATATATTAGGAATATTTGGTGATAATGAAATGGAAGATAAATTCACAGCAAATATAGAAGGTAGTAATTTTAATCCAGAAATTGTAAATGTAGATGATTATATAAAACAAAATATATTATTTTTTAATGAAGTTATGATTGAATTTGAAGACGATGAAGTTAAAAAAGCAATTAGAAACTTAAATGACATATCAATTAAATCAGCATTTATGGAAGATATAAAAAAAATAATACTACAATATGGCAAAAATAGCTTATGATAAATACTATACACCACCAACAGTAGCAAGGTGGTGTATAGAAAAAACATATGAAATAATAGGAAAAGAAAATATAACTGAAATCATAGAACCATCTGCTGGATGTGGAATGTTTAGTTTACAAATACCAAATTGTAAAGCATATGATTTATATCCACAAAGCGAATATATAGAACAACAAGATTTTACTAAATTAGATTTAGAATATAAGAAAGGTAGATTATTTATTGGTAATCCTCCATTTGGAGGTGGTAGTGGTAAATTAATAAAAGAATTCTATAATAAAAGCTGTGATTTAGGAGACTATATTGCGTTTATACAACCAGCAAATTATTATTGGAACTATACAAGATTTTATAGATTTGAAATTATATATTCAGTTATTATAGAAACACCTTATACTAACCATAATCTTAAAACTTCATTTACAATCTATAAAAGAAATCCTGATAGAGATGATTGGAGAGATAAAGAAGAAGAATTACAAGATATAAAGATAATGACTTATTGTAGAAATAATAAAGGTCAGAAACATAAAACAAATGAAGATTATGATTATTGTTTTTCTACATTTGGTGTTTTAATGAAACCGTGTGAACCTTATCAATTTGCGCAAACAAGAGCAATAAAAATATTAAATCCATTAATAAAAGAAAAAGTTATTAGATGTTTAAAATATTTATATAATAGAAATCAAAAAGATAAATTCTTACAACAATATAACACATCAGTAGGAAATATGAATAATAAACCTATAATTAGATTATTAAAAATATGTATTCCTGAAATAAAATAATAAAAAATATGGCATTAAAAAATAACCCAAAGAAAAATAAAGAACTACTTCTTAAAGCATTAGAAAGATCATTAGGATTAGTGACACCTGCTTGTAAAGAAGTTGGTTTAGATAGAACTACATTCTATAATTATTATAACAATGATCCAGAATTTAAAGCAGCAGTAGATGATATAAATGAAATCTTAACTGATTTTGTAGAGAACCAATTATTCAAAAAGATAAAAGATGGTGATACACAATCTATATTGTTTTTTATGAGATATAAAGGAAAGAAAAGAGGATATACTGATTCAATTAATATAGATGGAAACTTAAATACAAACGTTCAAATAATAAAATTAATAGGACCAGATGGAAATAATAATGAAACACACTAATGTTCTTTCAAGAAATATGGATAAATATAATGAAGGATGTAGATTTATCTTAAATCAAGGTGGTTCAAGAAGTTCAAAAACATTCTCAATCATACAATTATTATTAATAGTATGTATAAGCACACCAAAAATAAGAATATCAATAGTAAGAAAATCATTTCCGTCATTAAGAGGTACAGTATTAAGAGATTTTATGGAATTAATGGATTTATATGGATTATATGATATAAAAAATCATAATAAAACAGAACATATCTACAAATTCAACAATGGATCTACAATAGATTTCTTTTCAATTGATGATAGTAAAAAAGTAAGAGGTAGAAAAAGAGATATATGTTATTGTAATGAAGCAAACGAATTATCTTTTGAAGAGTTTCAACAATTATCATTAAGAACATCAAAAACATTTTTTTTAGATTATAACCCATCTGATGCAGAACACTGGTTATATAAATTATTAAATGATGATAGAAGTTGTTTAATAAAATCAACATATAAAGATAATTTATTTTTAGAAATAAGTCTTATTAAAGAGATAGAAAACTTAATTAATGTTGATGAGAACTATTATAAAATATATGCGCTTGGTGAGGCTCCTATCGCTTCTACAAGGGTATATACTCACTTTAATCAATATATAGATGAACCAAATTATACAGAATGTGTATATGGTATAGATTTTGGCTATACTCACGTTAGTTCTGTTGTAAAAATAATGTATAGTATGGATAAAATATATGTAAAAGAGTTATTATATGAAAATGGTCTGACTGTAAATGATTTATGTAATAAAGTAAAGTCATTGATTAATGATAATAATAGAATATACTGTGATAGTGCCCGTCCAGATATAATAGAACAACTAAAAAGAAATGGTATGAATGTTATAAGTAGTGATAAAAGTGTAAAAGAAGGTATAGATTATATTAAAAGTCAGCAAATATATATACATTATGATAGTATAAACTTATTAAGGGAATATAAATTATATTCTTGGAAAAGTAAAGGAGAATTAATACTTGATGAGCCAATTAAATTAAATGACGATGCTTTAGATGCTATGAGATATGCTATATATACTAATAAAAAGAAGAAAGTAGATATGAGAAGAATTAATTTCTTTTAATTAATTCACATTATCCTCTTACTGGCGATTTAACGACTTCTTCCCCTTGGTGGGGGAAGTCTATCGCGATAAGATTGTTTGGTGAGTAGAGGAATAATAATAAATAAGAATAAATAATAATAAATAATAATAAATAATATAATAATATAATATAGTAGTATATAATATAATAATAAATATAATATAATATATCATTATTACTGTGCCGCACTTTTATATTTTGGATAGAAAAATGATTAAAAAGATTTATTATAGTAGGGGTAAAAAAAGTTATTATTTAATTTATATTAACTTATGTTGCGGTAAAATTATATTTAAGATAGATTTGAGTTAAAAAGTTTGCCCCAAGCAAACTTTTTTTATATACGACTATAATTTTTTAATAAAATATATATAAGAATAGAAAAAAGTCTATTTTATATTTTAATATATAGATTAAAATAAAACAAAACTTATGACAAAAATTACATTAAATAATGAAGATTTAGATTTAGAAATAGAATTAAATGTGATGGATAATTGGAATGAAATTCCTTTAAAAACATATTTTAAGATGATTGATATTATATCAGAACAAAATAAAATGGAAGAGATTGATTTTACAATTGAGATGATATCAATTATATCTGATATAGATAAAAATAAATTAAATGAAATAGGTTTATTTGAATTAAATAAATTAGAACCTATTATTAGAGGATTAAATCCAAATGGAATAAATAAAGATATACCTACTCATATAGAAATTAATGGTATTAATTATGTTCCTAAGAAGAATATGATTAATATAACTAATAGTGAAATGATGTGTATGAAAAATCTTGATAATAATTCATATTCTAACAATGTATTAAATTATTTATCAGTTTTATTAAGACCTGGTTATAGTAAAACTAATGAAATAGGAGAGATTAAATGGATACAAACACCATTAGATGTAGAAGATATAGAAAATAGAAAGGATATTTTTCTAAATTATTTAAAAACAACTGATGCGATACCATTAATCAATTTTTTTTTAACTGGGAAGAAAGGATAAATATATTTTTCGAAGATTTATTTAATCGTGCCGGACAATCACAACAATTAGGATTTGGTGAAATATCCTTTCCTGAACAATTTAATTGGATTTCATATATAGATAGATTAGCAGGTGGAGATTTTAGTAAATATGATATAATATATGAGAAATCTTATGAGGAAAGCTTATCATATTTATTCTATAAGCATTCAGTAGATAAATATACAGAACAAATAAATAAAAGAGCAGAACTTAGATATAAAAAATAAAAAATATGGCGAATAATACATTGAGCATCAATAAGGTAGTATCAATTTTTAGGGATTTACAAATTAGAAATCCATTAACTAATACATTTTTCTATGGTAGTGGCGCAGATTTTAACTCATTAAAGAATGTTGTGTATCCTGCTTTTATAGTAGAGCAATCAACAACTATTATGAAACAATCTCAACAAACATTAGGATACCAAACAGAGTATTTGGGATTTAATTTGTATGTGATGGATCGTATAGAAAAAGGAGATGATAACTATCAAGATTTATTAAGTGATTGTTTGTTTTCATTACAAAGTATGTTGGCTGAAATAGATCAACATAAATATTATATTGATATGAATATATCAATAGTAGAAGATATAACATTTGAACCTGTAATTAGAGCAGATGATGATGATATTCAAGGATGGCAAGCAAAATTTAAATTAAAAATACCAATAAGATTTAATCCAACTAATACACCTATACAACCTATAACAGGATATACAGTTTCATTATATTCAAATACAACAGAATACAGATTAATCGGACAAAATGGAGCAACAGGTCCTCAAGGTCCAACTGGTCCGCAAGGTGCTACAGGTGCTGATGGTTCAATTGGTGCTACAGGATCACAAGGTCCGATAGGTCCAACAGGTTCTAATGGTTCAAATGGTGCTACTGGACCACAAGGTATTCAAGGTATTAAAGGTCCAACAGGTTCTACTGGTGCCACAGGTGCCACAGGTTCAAATGGATTAAATGGTGCTACAGGTCCAGCAGGTTCAAATGGATTAAATGGTGCTACAGGTCCAGCAGGTTCAAATGGATTAAATGGTGCTACAGGTCCAGCAGGTTCAAATGGATTAAATGGAGCAACAGGTTCTACAGGTGCTACTGGACCACAAGGTATTCAAGGTCCAACAGGTTCTACAGGTGCTACAGGTCCAGCGGGTGCTAATGGTTCAAATGGTGCTACAGGATCAACTGGACCACAAGGTATTCAAGGTCCAACAGGTTCAACTGGTCCAATAGGTCCGCAAGGTGCTACTGGACCACAAGGTCCTATTGGTATTACTGGTTCAAAAGGAACAACAGGTTCTAATGGTATAAATGGTGCTACTGGACCACAAGGTATTCAAGGTCCAACAGGATCAACAGGTCCAACAGGATCAACAGGTGCTACGGGTAGTCAAGGTATTCAAGGTATTCAAGGTATTCAAGGTATTCAAGGTCCAACTGGTTCAACAGGTCCAACAGGATCAACAGGTGCTACGGGTAGTCAAGGTATTCAAGGTATTCAAGGACCAACTGGTGCTACGGGTCCACAGGGAGCAACAGGTCCACAAGGTATTCAAGGAGCAACAGGTTCTGTTGCTAATATATTGGGATTACAAAATTATTTAACTAAATATAATTCAAATGGTTTAACAAATAGTTCTATTATAGATAATGGAGCAAATGTTAGTTTTACAGAAACAATATATGGAACATATGCAAGTTTTAGTAATAATTTAAATGCATTATCATTTACAACCCCTTTTTATAGTATAAATGCTTATGGATCAACTACATCATTAACAAATACAACACCACAATCAATAATTATTGTAGGTGCTTTAAATTGTGCTGTATTTTTACCAAACCCCAATACATTAATTAATGGTCAAACATACGAGTTTAATAATAATTCATCTGGTAATTGTTATATTTATCTATATGGTGGATCTAATCCTAATTATACATTATCCGCAGGTGGTTATATACAATATATTTTATTATCTACATCAAGTGGTCAATGGGATACACATATTTTTGCTCCAACTAATACTTCTTGGGGTTCAAGTGGATTAAATCTAATTGGTTATATATCACAAACATCAATAACTGCTTCGATAGTTAAAGCAAATAATACAGGACAATTAGTAAGTGCAGTAAGTGGCACTGATTATGTTATTCCATCAACATTAAATAATTATTTAACAACTTCTTCTGCTTCTTCAACATATTTAACGATAGCAAGTGCATCAACTATAAAAGGTATTACAGGTTCAGTAGGTGCTACAGGTGCTAATGGATTAAATGGTGCTACGGGTCCAGCAGGAGCAACAGGTCCTCAAGGTATTCAAGGTCCAACAGGTCCAGCAGGTAGTGGTGGTTCAGGTTCTTCACAATGGACTACATCAGGTTCAAACATATATTATATGAATAATGTATTAATAGGAACTAATTCTAATCCAAATAACTATAAATTATTAGTTAAAGGAACCGCATCATTTAATAATAATATATTTTATATGGATGGTAGTGGTTATTTATCAAATAATAACATATATTGGGACATTTTTGGGAATTTAACTATTAATGGTAATTATGCAAATATAGTTTTTCTAAAAGGAAATGAAATTCAATTAGATTGTTATGGGTTAAATAGTAATGGTTATCCTTATTTATTTTTAGGAGATTATCACGATGGTAATAATGGTAATACTATTTTTATTGATGATGCTAATTATGTAGTAAAATTTGGTAATTTTAATAGTGGATTTGGTGGTGATGGAATTAATTCATATGATGGTAGTGATATGAATGTTAAAGCACAAATAAATACACAAGATGGTAGTGGATCTTTATCATCAGGTAATATATATTGGGATGGTAGTGGTAATTTGAATGTTTATTCATTAACTACTCTTCAACCTATATCAGGTTATTCAAATACTTATTGGAGTTTTGGTGATGCTAATAATACTGATCCAGGAAATTATTGGGGTAATTATAGTGGAGTATTTACAGATGCTTTATCAGTAAGTGTAGCAGGACATACTTATTTAATTCCTTCGGTAAGAATATAATATAATTAAATAAAATGAATAAAGAAATATTTGAATTGTCAATAAAAGCAATTAGTGAATTAAGAAATAATTTTGAATTACCTAAAACAGGTTTAATTGCAGGTGGTTCTTTATGTAAATTAATATATGGATATAAATATGGGGTAATTTTTGATGATTATGATATTGATATATTTAATATAATATATAAAGAAGATACAAAAGATCTTAAAATGGTGGAAGTAAATAAAAAAGGATTAGTTAGTTATATTGATATAGAAACTAATAATATAAATCCTTTATATATTGTAAGCACATTTGATTTTAATTGTGTAAAAATTGGATTTGATTTATCTACTAATCTTTTACATATTCACGATGAGTTTGTTGATTTTATAGATTCAAATAAATTAAATGTATCATCTAATGTTTTTAATATTAACAGAAGCATAATTAGATACTATAAAAAATTAGATGAGTTTGGATTAAAAGAAGATGATGAAAATATAAAAAGACTTAATTCTCAATTACATTTTAACTATAATTATATAAATGATAATGATTTTAACACTTATAGTAAGTATAAAGAAAATATAGATAAGTATTTTATTATCAATAAAAAGGATAATGGGTATTTTTTCTTAAAAAATAAAAAACAAATATGACAAAATTAACAATCGCAACAGTATCAATCTGTAATAAAGATTACAGCACATTAAAAATTAATAGTATCAACACTATTACAGGACCAAGTAGTTCAACTACAAGTATTAACTATTTTATTGGTAGTATGATGGGTGGTTATAGAGATACATTAGTATTAGAAAACCCAACATCTATTGAATATGATTATTTAGTAGGACAATTGTTATCAGCAACTGGATTAACACAAACAAATTAAAATAAAATATGAAATTAATTTACAAATTAGCAAAAACAAAATTAAAAGCCTGTATTATTGACAACGTAGGTGGTAGTTATTTACCGATTGCTAAACATTTAACAAAATACTTTGATGTTTATTATCATTCAGTGGTTCAAAATCCTTACCCACAACAATCAGTATGTAATGTAGGATTAGGTTATCCTGATATAAAGATCATTAGAGACTTTTGGTCTAATATAGATAACTTTGATTTAATAGTTTTTACTGACATATACTTTAAGGATTGGGGAACTCATTTAAGAAAGATGGGAAAATTAGTATGGGGTGGTTGTCAATCCGAAGATTTAGAAACTGATAGAAAATTATTTAAGGAAGAGTTATTATCTGCTAAATTAGATGTTGCTGGCACTAAATATATTGTTGGTATAGACAATTTAATTAAAGAATTAACATCTCAAAAGGATAAATGGTTGAAAGTTTCTTATTATAGAGGTAATTTTGAAACATTCCACCACATAAACATCAACCAATCTATGGTTTTCTTTAATGACTTAAAAGTTTCTTTGGGTCCATTAGGCTCTATATTAGAGTTTGTTGTAGAAGATGCGTTAGAAAGTATCGCAGAAGTAGGATATGATGGTTATTCAGTAAATGGATTATTTCCTGACGAACAAATATGGGGAGTTGAGACGAAAGATTGTAGTTATGTGGGAACTCACGTTAATAGGGATAAAATGCCAGAGCCTGTAATTAATGTAAATGGTAAGTTTGCTTCAATTTTACAAAAATATAATCATATTGGCTTCTTTTCTTCCGAAATTAGAGTAGGAAAAGATGGTAAAGACTATTTTACTGATCCTTGTATGAGAGCAGGATCACCGCCAAGTAATACATATATGAATATGATAAATAATTGGGATGAAATCTTAATTGGGGGAGCAAAAGGTGAGATGATACAACCAACTTATGCTGGAAAATATGGATGTGAGTTGATTATTAAATCTTCTTATCAGTTTGATAATTATATGCCAGTTCAATTTGATAAAAAGTATTATGATAACATAAATCTAAAAGCATCTATAATAGTAGATGGTAAAAGTTATGTTATTCCGTTCGACCAAGCAGGATTAGGTCATATGGTAGAATTTGGATCTGTTGTATGTATAGGTAATGATGTTGATACTATATTAAATCAAACATTAGAAATTGCTAATTCAATAGAAGCGTTTGGATTAATGTTTGATGCGGATGCTTTAAGTAGATCTAAAAAAAGTATAGAGGACATAACAAATGCATTAAAAATTAAATTCTAAAAATAATATATATGATTAATAATTTACATTTAAAAGAACAATTAGATATAATAGGAAAAGATATTATTGCGGATATAATTAAAGAATTATTAGCAGCAGATAAAAAAGTAACAGGACAATTAAT
>Ga0208744_1000570_pt1 | contig 12971 bp, 26 predicted proteins | sample CryBogCBH24Aug09_FD_184620 | JGI IMG/M metagenome (GOLD analysis project Ga0208744, IMG submission 184620) | Freshwater microbial communities from Crystal Bog, Wisconsin, USA - CBH24Aug09 (SPAdes) (version 2) | ecosystem: Environmental > Aquatic > Freshwater > Lake | place: Crystal Bog...
GCACAAGACCTTCAGGGAGGCGTTCCAGGGCCTCTTCTGGCCCTTTTCCCACGTCTTGCTGTTGTCCAGCCCGGCGAAGGACCAGAAGGCCCCAGCGGTCTCCGCTTTGGTGATGTCGAGGTGGGCCAGGAAGCCCGCGCTGATGACGGGGCCGATGCCCTTCTGGGCCCGCATCCAGCGGCCCACCGGGTCGCTCATGGAGTACAAGTCGAGCGTGACCTTGATCTGCTCCTCGAGGGTGCGGTTCATGTCGGCCAGCCACTGCAGGACGGCGTGGGGTTCGCCATCCTTGGCCATGGAGCGAACCTGCCCGTCATTGCGGATGCGGTTCTCCTGCAGCTGGTAATAGGCGTCTACCAGGAAGCGGGCTTCGTCCTTGCCCAGCGTCACGGAGGCGTTTTTTTCGTCCTTGGTGAGCTTGCGGACGGCTTCGTGGATTACGCCGAGGCTGGGGGTGTCGATGTCGTACAGTTCGGTCATTTTGGTTTCCTGTGGAGTTAGGTTCTGTTCACTTCATCATCTTTTCGCCGTAGGCGGCCATTAGGGCTGCGTCGGCGCGCCCGTCGTCCTTAACGCGGGCGAACATGGCTGCGTGCATTGGGAACAACTGCATGGCCCGTTCCCGTGAGCCGTCCTTGCCGCCCCTGACTTCCATGGACTTTTGCCATGTCTGCGGCGTGACAAGGGTAGTGGTGATGTCATAGGCCGCCAGAATGCCCTCGACGATGCCGCTGCTGCGGCCAAACGAGAACACGCTGGATACGCCTTGACCGGCCATGGCGTTCACCCGTTCAAGGTAGGCGCCATTGACCACGTGCGCCGACAAGACGTTGGACAGGAGCTGTGCTGACAGCTCGCGCTTCTTCTTGCCGTTGCGCGTCACTTCGACTGTCGGCATGTCGTAGATGTCCAGCTGCCGGTCGATCGTGTTGAGGAACACGACGGCGCCGCTCAGTCCGGGGTCTATGCCGACGATGATCATTCTGTTTGCCCTCCTTAAATCCAAACCATTTGGTTTTCGTACATACGCTCACGGATTGCGCATTCCTCGTCCGCGGCGTTCTCGACCAGATCGTCGAAGTGATCCTGATATACGGTGTCGGCGTAGCCCGCTGCGTAGATCGGGTACTGCCAGTCTGCGCAGCGCGACTCGAACGATACCGATATGATTTCTATATCCGTATCATCAGCCGGTTCATTGTAGCTGGCCGCCCGCCCCCAAGAGATTTTGTAGGTGACGGTCACGTCGATCTCCTGCTCGCCGTCGCAGATCGTCAGGTTGGTTGAGTGCTTCATTGGCTCTGCCCCCCCTTATGCGGCGCGAGCGGTGCGCAGCACCGTGCGGATGGTCAACACCGTCGTGTCGGCCTTGCGATATTGGGAAACGTCGATGCCAGCCTTGACCAGCTTGGCTTCGTCCAGACCGCCCTTGCGGGTCGACAGGGTTTGCTCGGCAATCCACTCGTCGCCTTCCAGCACCGACCCGTCGCCGATAGCGCGGCTGATGTCGGTCTTGAGCGCGGCTTCGATTTCCTGGAGCGCCTTGATCTGGGCGCGGACTTGGACCAGTTGGTCGACTTGGTGGTGGTTGGTCATTTTGGTTCTCCTGAGAGAGCCGGAAGCGGTGTGCCCCCGGCGATGAGCAATCTGTAGAGGTGGTTTTAGCCTACGTCAACAGGCCTGACTAAAATAATTTCCCACGTTTTGAAGCGGCGGCTTTCGAATCCGTCGAACCGGCACTTGCTGCAGAAGCCTGATCGAAAACCATCTGCCGCGGTTCCGACCCAGGTGGCTGGTTTGCCGCATTCACCGCCAAATGTGCCGGGTTCAGCATTGTGGCACTTCCCGTCTGTCGCGTAGCTCACTGGCGCTCCTTGGACGTCGCACGGGGCCGACAGGCCACGCAGTGGTAGGGTTCACGCGGATCTCTTCCCCAAGACGCTGTGGCGCCCCTGTGGAGCAGGGCCCCGCACCGGCAGCGGCTGGGGAAGGGTATGGGTCTGGGGTTCATTGCTGGGTCCAATGCAGGGCCACTAGGCTGGCGAAGATGGGGTCGGCATCCGACAGAAGGTCGACAATGTCTGCAGCATCCGCACCGCCGCCTTGGTCTTCGTATAGGCTGGCCCAGTCGGCGTCTGCAAAGTTATGCACACCCATGCCGGTCATGGCGGTGACGAGATGGTCGACCCGCTGCATGAAGGCCGTGAAGGCCTCGCGCTCGGTGAGGTCAGTCCAGCCGCTTTCGGTCAGGGCGGCTTCGCTGTAGGGGTTCATTTGGTTCTCCTTGGAGAGCCGGGAGCGATTAGCCCCCGGCGGGTTTGTGATCAGTAGTAGCCGACCCAGAAGGTGCCGGTGGGGCAGGTCGTTCCTGCGACGATGATGATGTTGCCCTGCAGGGTCTGGCACTTGCTGTAGGTCTGGGCCGACGCCGGTACGGCAGCGGTGCTGGCGGCGATCGCCAGAAGGGCAGCGAGGATCAGTTTCATGGTGGTTCTCCGTTTGGGTTGAGAGGGACGATTATTCGTCCCCCTCCTCTTCAGTGCAAGCGTCGTCCGCCTCCTGCTCGAGGCGGTCGGTGTCCGTGTCGTACACGGCGCCCCAATAGTCGGCAGCCGTGTCGTAGTTGCGGGGGTTGCGGTAGCGGTAAGCCATGGCTTCAAATCTCCTTGTGGAGGCCGGGTGCGTCCCGGCGATGGGCTACTCATAGAGGCGGTTTTCGCCTATGTCAACGCTGTTCTCCAAAAATATTCTGCCTGCCACGGTGGCTCGGATTTCGTTGGTTTTACGCACGATGTAGCCGTCAGCCTGCAGGTTCTGCAGGGCGGCCCACAGGGTGAATTTCCTCTGCTTCGACGTAAGGTCAGGAAGGTCGATTTCGCGGTACAGATCGCCCCAGGTCGTGGGGCCGTTACTCAGCACGATCAGGGCGTAGAGTTCGACATCAGCGTTGCGGGGTGGGGAGATAGGCGATTCTGCAGTGCCATTTGCAGTACGGTCCTCGCAGGATGGGTGCGCAACAGGCATACCAGTCGCCTTCTTTCTTTCGTACAAAACCACATTCATTGCCCCTTCGATCGACAAAGGGACGCTCAAACTGCCACTCCGATTTTCGTAGCGGCTTAGGGTCCATCGTAGGTGCGACCCATAGTTATGTTCCTCCCCAGACGGATCTGCTCGTTACTCCAGGTCCAACACTCGCCGTCTGCGTCGTTGAACGTCACCCACTGCAGGCTGTGGTCGATGCTGGGATCGATCAGGAAGTAGGCCATAGCCTTCCCCCTGGGCGTCAGCAGCGGCAGCGGCGGGTTGAGCCTGATGATCATTTTCTGTCCCTCGCCTGCCGCACCGCGGCCTTATGGAAGGCCCGCATCTCCTTGAAGATAGCATTGATGCGCACGCGATCTAAATCCGAGCATTTCATGAGTTGCTGCCTCAGCTCCTCAACATGGGCTGTGTATTCCTCCCCCAGCATGCGGCAGGCCTCCACTTCGATCGCAGTAGGATGGTACTGCAGCTTGGTCACAGTTCTTTATTTTCCAACCTGGCGAGGGCGGCGCGGGTGTAGTCCGACACGCAACCAAAGCAATCCTCCCACATAGGGTTGCCGTGGATACACAAGTCTTCCTTTGAGGGCTTCCCGTCCTTGCGCCACCGCTCCCCGACCGGGCGAGGCTCGCCGCCGTCCCTGATATTGGTCAACGCCTCCACACACCCAGCCAGTTTGTCTTCAGTGGCAGCAAGTACGTTTCTCAGTTCGTTATAATAATTTTCAAGATCAGACCGGCTTAACGATATCATCGGGCAAGCCTTCAACCCATCCCGTTCTGCTTCAAGGGCGGTGATGGCGTCGTAGGCGTTTTGGAATAGCGCGGCGTGACCCAATGATGGCGTGGTCAGGTCGTCCATTTCCGCGCGCATTGCTTGATACAATCGCACCTTCAGCCCCTCAATGTCTGTGGTCATGGGTGGTCCTCAACAGTAATGGTGATGTTTCCGGCTTTAGTCCGGTGGGCGTGAGCGATGGCCTGAGGCGGCTCGCCGTATAGGTAGGCGCAATTTGCGTGACCGCTTGCGATCAAGCTGTTGAGGGCTCGGTGCGCAAATATGGCGAGGTCGGGCCGTTCGTCAGGAAGGTAAACGGTGACGCGCATCCTACCCGTCCCCGTGTTGAGGGGCGGCGGAAAGCATGTCCACCAGCGCCCCGTAGGTTTCGACGGTTTCTTCGTCCGTATAACCCCATTGACGCGCAAGCCTGTCTTGCTGTTCGTAGGTCAACTGACGCGGCACCATTACCCATCCCTCTTGTGGGGGCGCGCTATGCGGTTTTCCGTATGTTTGTTGGTTATGCGGTTTTCCGTATGGGGGGTCAAAAGTCGTGTGGTGGGTGTTCCAGGCGGTCATGGCCACCTCGCGCTCACGCTCCGCAACCGGTCCAGAAGCGCCGCACTCGGAGCAGACCACCTGATATGCCGGGCCGCGCTCGGAGCCTTTAACGTGGACCTCGAGCCAGTCCATCCCGCAAAACGGGCAAGGCTTCAGCTCTTCATCACTCATTAGGTTGATCCTTCAACAAGTCCACGCCGTAGCCGAAGCTGGAGCCGTATCGGGAACCGTAGCCGAAGCCGTCGTAGCCGAAGCCGGAGCCGGAGTGGGAGCCGTAGCCGTAGCCGCCGTAGCCGTAGCCGTAGCCGCCGTAGCCGTAACCGTCGTAGCCGGAGTCGTCGCCGGAGCCGTCGCCGGAGCCGTCGCCGGAGTCGCTCGGCCTTTCCCCAAAGAGAACGTCAGCCATGGCTAGCGTCCCTGAACCGGTGCTGCGGTCCACGCCTTCACGGCCCCGGCGTCCACGGTAAAGATGGCCGTAACGCCTTCCAGCAAGATTGAAGAAACGGTGGCGCTGATCTTGCAACCCTTTGTCGGACCGATTTCAGCAAGCCCGAACACGCCGCCAACATCAGCGGACCAGTACAGGGCCATGCGCGCTTCGGTCAGCAGGATGGGCCGGGCAGCAATGTCCGTGGTGTAGCCAAACACCACTCCGCGCTTATCGGTGCAGACAATTACCGGCTGGCGTTTATGGTTGTTGCAGGGCTTCGGTGCGTCCAGGTTAGCAAATCGCGCCGCCAGTTCCTTGGCTTGGCCGATGGTCAATTCGTCAATGTTCATTGGTTATCTCCTTGTTGATCCTTGGTGGGGGCGGGGGTCAGATACTCGTTATCGGATGTGCGTTTGCGCGGGTCTTTGTAGTTGTGGATTTTGCAGCGTTGGGCGGGGAGGAGGATAGAAGGAAACGCCTTCGGCAATTTCTCAACGCAGATTGGGCACGGAGTGCCATGCATCATCCGCGCTTGGCGCTTGGCCTCCTTAATTTCTCGGCAAAAATCCCCATAGTCGCTCCCCATCACTTCCCCTCCCCAATCTCTATGCCGCGACGGAGGGCGGCGAGGACTGCGCTAATTGCAGCACTGTCATCGCACAAACCACTTCGGCACTCTTTGGGGGCGTAAACGCCATCGTTCGCTTCCAACGCTCTCGCATAAATCTCCCGCGCCTCCAACAGAAGCGGATCAACCGGCATCCAGCCTTCACGGGCTAGGCGGGCGGCGCAGGTGAGGGCGGCGGGGACCGTGTCAGACTTCCGCCACGCCTCCTCAGCCCGTGCTTTGTCTAGTTCTTCGTCGGTCATGGTTGCATCTCCTCTAGGGCGTCACTGATCGCTTGAAGAAGCTCGTAGTTGGTCATCTCGTTGATCTGCTGCTCCGCGTAAGCGTTCACGTCCTTATCTAATTCATACTTCCGACACCTAAAGCGCGGGTAAAACAGTACGTGGTCGGCCAAAGTTGTGTGTGGGAATGCGCTCATTTGCTGCTCCCAATCCTGTACTTGATCCAAGCCGTGTCCTGCGCGACGGCCTGTGTTGATAGGGCGATGTCGTGGTCCGCCCCCGCGATGGCGTGTAGCTGCCCGGCGTTGTAGGCCAACAGCAAGATAAACAGGACCGGCAGGATGTAGCCGAAAGCTTTGTCGATCATTGCGTACCGCATGACAGGGATCCGATGTGGGCTTGGTAGGCCGCAATCCAGTTGGTCGACAGTTCGTGCTGCGCCTGAGCCAATGTCTGCGTACCCTTGCAAACAGCATTCTTCTCCCAGACTTCGATGCGGTCTTTCTGGTGGGCGCCGCAAGGGCCATCCCAGGGTTGCGGCCACAGGTTATGTGGGTCGGTGGGATTGCCGCCACTGCTCAGGGGGATCAGGTGATCCTCTTCGTAGTCAGACGGCTTGCCCGGCAGCCCCAGAGCTTTCATTTGCTGCAGCTTTAGCTTGTCGGTGTATGACGCCGGTGGGCGCACCGTGGCAGTCCAGTTGGCCACGCAGATGTTCTGCGCGATATTTGCCTGCGTGACAGCCGGGTTTGTGGCGCCCGGCGTCATAGCCGCATTCGGCAGGATGGCAGCAACAATGATGCCGATCATTTGTCCGTCTCCCATGAGAATTTCCGCAGCAGCTTGTCGGCCTTGGACTTGGCTGCTGCGGAATTGATGGTGGCTGTCAGTTGGCGCCGATCAGCGTCCCGCGGCTTGGCTAGGTTGGGCAGGGGGATCGGCTTCTTCATGGGTTAAATCCCCCGTAACAGGATATCGATCGTCAGCAGGATGGCGATCAGGGCCAGCACCAGCAGGGTCATAACAGATGCATATGACGCCGAGCCACGGGCCGGTGACACTTCGAACGGATTGCCATTGTGGGCGCCGAGGCGTTGCGCGTCCTGGTACCGACCGTCGTGGTCGGCAAGGTATTGCAGTTCCTTAGCCATGATTTTTCTCTTCAAGTTATTCAGGTTCAAAACGGAAGGTCGTTGACCAGATCGGGATAGTCGGTGACCCGAGCCTTCGCCATGGCGTAGGTGTCGTCCCATGGCATGTCATACGCCCCCTCGCCCGTGTGGGCGTCATAGCGAGCGTACAGTTCCTTGCGGATTTCGTCAGCCTCAGCCTTGCATGAGGCGGCCAGATACAGATAGCCTTGCGCGGCGTTCTCTTCGAACGCTGCTTCCATCCGCTGCAGGGCAGCTTCCAACTGATTGTCGGTGAAAATCGAGAAGTCCATGTCGTTCTCCTTGGAGAGCCGGGGGCATCCCGGCGGGTGTTAGTGACGCGAAAATAGCGTCCCAATAGGTGGAGTCAACCTATTCCGTGCAATTGACTGAAAAAAATTAGGCTGCTATCACCTGACAATTGAACCTAGCGAAGAATCTGATGAACCCATTTGAAGCCTACGGAATAGAACATCTCAGCCCTTCCAGCTGCAATTTATTCCGGTCGTCACCGGCAATGTTCGTTCTGACGAAGGTTCTGAAGTACCCAAATACGGTAGGCGCCGCGGCGCACCGAGGCACCAGTGTTGAGACCGGCGTGGCTCACGGCCTGTTCAATCCAACGGCGCCGGTCAGCGAGTGCGTAGAGAAGGCCATGGAGCAATTTCGCACCCTGACGGCCCTGTCTGGAGATCCTCGCGTTGATAAAGAGACGGTCGCCATCCCCGACATGGTCAGGCTCGGGCTGCAGGAATTGCGCCCATACGGCATCCCCTCATCGGCCCAAGGGCAGATTCATTATGATGTCGAGGGCCTGGGCGTTCACTTGACCGGCTATTACGACTTTGAGTGGGAACAGCAGGGCGTCCTGATCGACCTGAAAACGACCCATGCCCTGCCGTCCCAGATCAGCGTCAGCCACGCCATGCAGGTGTCGCTTTACAAGGCCGCACGCGGCGATAATCTCAGTGCTCGGCTCACCTACGTCACTTCGAAAAAAACCCACACGCTCGAGCTGGAGAACCACCGAGACCATCTGGCGTCCTTGACCAAGGTCGCCCTGACAATCCAGAAATTCCTGTCCTTATCGAACGACCCTCAAGAGCTGGCCTCGATCGTCGTGCCTGATACGGACTCGTTCTATTTCAACGACACCATGACCCGGCAAGCTGCCTTCGAGGTCTGGGGTATCTAAGTTTCCCCGTTGTGGGGCAAGGCATGCGGCGAGCCAGATCGCCGCGCACGGAGAACGAATATGGCTGTATCTTTCCTTACCGGCGGTGGCGGTAACTTTACCCCGATCGTCAAATACGATGCGCGCATGGGCACCTTTTCCCTGCGGGTTCGCAATGAAGTGACCCAGGAATGGGAAGACGAAAAGATCGACCCCGGCTTTAGCGCCATCTGGGACTTGGAAAATTTCGAGATTGGCTGGGCCCAGTACAGCATGACGGGCGGCCCCCCGTCCTTCGCCATGGTCCACAACAAGAGTGCGCCGCCGCCGCAACCGACGCCTGATCATAAGCGGAATGTGCGGATCCTTTTGAAGATGCCCAAAAGTCTGGGTGGCGAAATCCGCGAGTTGTCTTCTTCCGCTGGCGTGTTCCGCGAGGGGTTTAATGCCCTGCACAGCGCATACACGGAGCAGCTGCCGGGCAACGAAGGCAAGCTGCCTGTCGTGAAAATGACCAAGACCGTCAACAAGGCCTTGAAGGGTAGCACCAACAAGAACCACGTTCCGGTCTTCACGATCGAGAAGTGGGTGCCGCGGCCTGATGACCTTGTTGCTCCAGGCCAGTCTGGTTCTGACTATGACGATGACGAACCGGCGCCGGTGAAGACTTCTCCGGCGTCTACGGGTTCCACCAAGGTGAAAGCACCGGCTGTCGACGACGAAGACGATTTCGGTTAGTAGGGGAGGGCGGGCCTAATAAGCCCGCCCAAACCTAAAGGAAACTGAATGCTCTACCGTTATGCTTTCACTATGAATATGCCGACCAGACTTAGAAAAGACGATCACGAAGGCGCTTCCCAGAACCTAGTCCATATGATTATCGGCGATTTCGACGGCGATATGGATTCAGTTCTTAGCGAACTGAACAACAGCCCCTTCATCCTCGTCCAAGAGGTCTACCCCGACAACAAATTGAATGTCGTCAGAAACATGGGGCCGATCCTGCTCAACGCCATGCACATCGGCAAGGTGAAGTACTGGAATTAGAACTGGGTCAGGGTCGCCAGCACCGTGTAGGTGGGCGACGAGGACACCTTGATCACCGTGTAGGTGTATACGTCGATGCCGCTGGCGTTCCCCGCCGTTGGCGCAGTGCCGCCCTGCCAGTATGTCGTGACACCGCTTGTAGTGCCGTCGATCTGCACCGCGGTGTTGTAGTAGGCCGTGGACCCTTGCGTCACCAATAGGGCGACGGTGGCGACCTGGCCCACAGCCAAGGCGCTATTGAGCGTCGTGCCCGAATTGAACGCGATATTCAGCACCCAATTGTTGGCGGCATTGGCCGTGTAGTACTGCACGGCGCCGCTGGCGACGTAGAAATTCTGCGGGCTGCCGGGCGACGATGCGACGATGTTCGCCGTCTCGGCGGCGTTCAGGAGCGTCGACGCAAACGTGGCGGATGTGCCGTTCAGGGTCTGGGTGGCGCCCCAAGTCTGCGCAGTGTTGAGTGCGGCGAGGGTGTCGCTGGTTGTGGTGGGCAGCGTCAGGGTGTTGTTGGACGCCCCTGTCAGGCCGCTGTTGACGATCGTGTAGCCTGTGCTGGTACCCAGGAAGGCCAGATCGTTCTTGGTGAATTGCTGCAGGGCCGTCCAAGTCTGCGCCACGTTGGTGTTGCTGACGGAGCTGGTGGTGACGAAGATGTTGGTGCCATCGCTGCCAATCTGCTGGCGGGCCCCCTGCGTGATCACCACAGATGTGCCGCTGCCGCCTGACGATATCGTCAGGGTGTAGGCGCCGCTGGTGTTGTTGTAGACCGCCCAGATGCCGCCGATGCCGCTGGGAATCTGGTAGACCAGATTGCCCGACAGGGTGCCGCTGAACAGGATGATGGGCGGGATGTACTGGGTCGACGTAAGAACCGTGGTGCCAGACGCGCCGGTGACGTTGATCGACGTATTGCCGCCGAAGGCGGTGTCAATCGTGGTGAAGTTGGCGTTTACCGGAACGTCCCAAGTGCTAACGTTTGATCCATTGGCGGGGGTGTTTAGGTTTTTGTTCGTCGTCACTGTAGCCCCCTAGATCGCCTGCTGCGCCACGCTCAATGCTTTTACCACAGCTTCGTCAGGAACACGCAGCAGAGGCTTGGTGGCGTCATCGGACATCTTCTTGGCCGTCTTGGCTTTGCTCATCAGCTTGCCGACCAGATGCTCAAGTTGCGGCTCGATGCGGCCACCAGATGCACGCTCAATGCGTCCGCCATTGGCATGGCCCTGCGGCATTTTTTCCATGCCGGATTGGACATAATCTTGCGTGCTTTCGTTGATGTCGTGTCTACCTTCACGAATGGCGGTAGCCAGATCGACACCAGAATGCCACGCCGACATGGCGTCCCTGATATTGCCTTTGTACTTTTTGAGCAGGTCGCCGAATGCGCCCTCGAATACGCGCTCCTGAGCCTCGGGGTCTTGGCGAAATTCCTCCGGCGTCAGCTGTTTGCCGTAGTACTTTTCCGTCCAAGCGGGGATGTTGCTTTCCATGACTTGGTAGCGGCCAACGGCCCGATCTTGCGTACCGTCAGGGTGGGTGATGGTTTTTCCGAGGACTTGGTAGCCGCCTGGGCCGTCGCCGGTTTCGTTGCCCGCGATCGCCACCTTGGCCGCATCTACGGTGGGGTCGGTGCCGGTCGGAGTTTCCTGCGGCGCCTCTTCCGGCGTCGTGGGTGCGGGCGGCCCATTGGGGTTGGTGTAGTTTTGAGACGTGGGCAGGCCAGCCTTCGTCCTGACGGCGAAGTCCCGCATGTTGCTCAGGCCGTTCTCAAGGGCGCCCTTCACCTTGGGTGCTGATTTGAGGGTCTGGGCCAGATTGGCCAGCACAGCCGGGTCCGTTGATCCAATAGCCTTCAGGGCGCGCAAGGCGCGGGCCTCGTCCATCTTGGAAAGGGTGCCATTGGTGATGCTGTTAAGCAGGAATGATCCGCCCCAGCCCAGAAGCGGAAGCGGATTTAGGTGACCCAAAGACCCCAAGGCTCGAGGAAGTTCCTGCATAGCCAAGGCGCGATAGGCCTGCGACTCAATACCGGAACTGCCAGCGCCGCCGGGTTGGAAAGCCTTCGTGGCCGACAGCATGGACTCCGACTGGGCCCGGCCAAGGATTGAGTCGACATGATCGTCGCCCAGAACCTGACGCAGGATAGGGCCCTTGATCGGGTCGGACACAATTTTGGCGACAGCATCAGGGCCACCGCGCAGGGCCGTCTCTTTCAGGAAACTACCGGCGCCGCGCTGGAAGAGCTCCTGCTCCTCTGGCGAGTAAGCCTTGAAGGCGTCAACAATCGGCCCGGCGTTCATGCTGTTCAGTTTCTTTTGGAACGCCATGTAGCCGTTTTCCACGGCGTTCTGACCGCCAATGGAGTCTGCAGCCGCGTTACGCGCCGCGGCATAGTTGGGGGCGGCCTCATCCAAGGCCGGGATCAAGCCCAAGGTGGGATTATCCGGGGTGCCGTTCAGCAGCGTCCTGATGCGTGCCTGAGTAGCCGTATCCCCCGACCTGGCGGCCATGTTGTACTGAGACTGCAGCTCTCTCTTGATGGTGTCCCAATAGAAAATGTTGCCGGGTTGAACGACGCCCGGGATCGGTTCCGTCTGAGGGATGATCTTGGAACCCGGATCCTTTGCCGCAGATGAAGCCCGCCGACCTGCCGCGTTGACAAGGTCGCTTTGCGACAGCGCATGCAAAGAGGGGTGCTGCACACTCTGGGCGGCAGGATCGGTTTCGAGGGCCTTATAGAGACGGGTGGTCTCAGGCTGGTTGCCGCTCTTGATCTCTTGCTGGATGCCGTAGGGGTCTTCAACAGTATGAGCTCCCCCACTCAGGCCCAAAGAGTCCGAGATGTGCTGCGCGACGTTACCGGCGGCGTTGGCTTTTTGGTTCGCGATCTTCTCGTTGATTTCGTCGATCGCAGACAACACTTCTGGTGTCGCAGGCATATTCCTGACCTGCGCGTGCGTAAACCGATCGGCAGCGTTGAACACGCCCGGCTCGGCGCCGCTTTCAGCAGCCGTCTTGAGATTGGCAATGGTCTGTTCGCGTCCCTTCTTGGACAGGTCGGCAGCCAACGAAGACGCGACATCAGGCGGGATGGAAGGCGGCGCCATGCCAGTCTTTTCGGCCAAAGCCTCACCTGCGCCCTTCAGGCCCTTGCCGACGAGATTAGCGGCCCCAGGGGCAGCAAAGGCGCCAGCGATGCGGGCGGCGGTGGCCAAGTTAGGGTGGGTGGGCGCGTATTTTTCAGCAGCCTGACCGGCAAGCTCCGATCCGGCGCCAGAGGCGAACATCGTGGCGGCTTCGGCAGCGAGGGGTTCAAGTGCTGCACCGCCAGTAAGGACGGAAGTCAGGGCCATCGGCACCATTCGGGCGCCAGCACCGATCACCTTGGCGGTCTGGGTTTTCGGCGCATAACCCAAACTCGGGATCAGCGACCGCATGTACTTTTCCGCCTCCTGAGATGTCGGAGCCTGCCACCCAAAAATGTTGGTCGTATCGCCAGCACGTTCGGAGGCTGGCATCTTGGCCTGGGCCTCTTTTTTGGCTTGAGCGATCGTGTAGGCCGCATTCTGGGGGTTAAACCCGTTAATGCCAAACATGCCCTCGAGGCGCGTGCCCAAATCACCGGTGCCTTGAGCAAGCCCTTTTAAGCCCTGAGCAACTGTGCCTGGCAGCGCGGGAATGTCGCCTACGCCCAAAGCGGCTTGGGTTGCAGCCGTCTTGCCGACATCCTTCCACCAGTCCCCAGACCACGTAGCGGGAGGCGGCGGGGGTGGTGCGCCCTTCTCGGCCGCAGGTGCTTGGGGTGCGCCCTTCTCGGCCGCAGGTGCTTGGGGTGCGGCATATCGAGCATGCGGCGCCGGTTGGGGAGTTGGCTTGCCCGCCGGTTTGGGCGCCGCACCCGAAGTCGGCGTGGCCAAAACACGGCGAACAACGTCGG
>Ga0208744_1000571_pt1 | contig 12971 bp, 12 predicted proteins | sample CryBogCBH24Aug09_FD_184620 | JGI IMG/M metagenome (GOLD analysis project Ga0208744, IMG submission 184620) | Freshwater microbial communities from Crystal Bog, Wisconsin, USA - CBH24Aug09 (SPAdes) (version 2) | ecosystem: Environmental > Aquatic > Freshwater > Lake | place: Crystal Bog...
CTCTCCCCCAACCAACTGCTTTTTCCTACTCGGACTGCTTCCTGGCTCCGACACCAAATCAAGCTTTTATGCTCTCAATTAGGAGTGGATCCCCAGCACTATTCCGGACACGTTCGAAATGGTTTGAAAACAAATGATAATTTATTCGCATATACTGCTCTCCCTTTTTTCATTGGTAACGTGCTCTCGTCATGGTAAACCTTGCGTACCAACAGCAGGACATACTGCTCTTATCATAGGTCAAGATTATTATAGTATACGAAACTACACTTATGCACTAGGAGCCGACCCATTTGGAGTGATGGCATATACTGCCTTAGAAAGCTCAACTGGAAGTCTTACGGGACTGAAAATGCCAATTGATTATGGTTCAGGAATAGAATGGATTGAAGGGCTAGTGGATTTATATGCCGGTATATCTCTTCAAGTGGGTTTGTATCTAGTAAATGTTTGCCCCAAGGTACTTAGTGGGGAATTAGATGGCAACATTGAATCACTGTCACGATACCTACGATCTATCAATAATCCGGTGTATCTGCGCGTTGGATACGAGTTTGATTCGTTCCAAAATAATTACCCAACTGATTGTTATATTAAAATGTTTCAACGAATAGTTAACTTATTTCGCACACATAAAACTTATAATGTGGCTTTTGTATGGCATAGCTACGGGGAAGCACCTCGAGATAATATTTCCGTCGACTCGTGGTATCCTGGAGACGAATACGTGGACTGGTGCGGGCTCTCAATATTTAATCAACCATATAATTGTCAAACTCAGCATCTTTGCGAATTTGAATACGCGGACCGTTTCTTATCGTTTTGTAAATCGCGTTTTAAACCAAGCATGATAGCGGAGTCAACTCCGTACGGAGGTATCTACGACTACGGTACCTCTTCCAAAAACAGGAGTATACCTTCAGTCATTCCAAACAGAGCATATATCACTGAAAGGGCTTCGACATTACCATCTGCAGATGGAAAATCGTCTTCTCAGCCTACTAAGCTCGATACGTGGAGTGCGTGGTTTGAACACGTTATCGTATACATCAAAAAACATGATATTAAAATATGGAGTTATATAGAGGGTTTAGGCACACTACTAGTTCCTAACACCCCCGCCCTAGTCCACCTCCTAGTTAATGAATCTCCTAGTCCTGTATCATTCATGTTTCTTCCCTTCCCCCGATCTCCAGGCTCTTCTCGAGACTTCGTTCAGCTCTATGGCCGCAGTCCCCGTCCCCCTACTCCCGAGGATTCGTCCCCCGCTCCTCCTGCTCCTGCCCCGGACCCATGGCTACCTGTGCTCTTGTCGTCCGGCGGTTACGCGATTGTCTTCGTGTGCAAAGCGGGGAGTCGGGCCATATGCTTGTAAGTCACCGGTCATGGCTATGCGCTCTTATCATAGAAATATTGAAATTCTCTATGATAAAGTGTACAAATCTACGAGTACAATTGCATTATAAGGAATGGGACCATTGCATATGTTTCCAATTTTTTCAGAAGTCATTTCGTAGCGTAGACGTTGACAAACCATGACCGTTTCATAAACGCCGAAGCAAAGATGCCCAGGAGCTGAATAACCGGTCATGCCAGACTTAGGGGCAAGCATTCATACGTTTCCGATACTCACCCCTGATACTACAATAAGAATTGAACAGCATTAGCAATTGCCAAATCTACTGATCCTTGGAAATGCACAGTTCACCATCTGACCTTCATATATTCTCTATGATTCATTTGACCTGATTTTGATCGTCACATGACCATGAATTATATATTTTTCGATCCGTCATAACGGCGTGCATTCTGTTGTAACCCATGACTTTCTTGTTCCAATTAGTTTATCGGAGGGTTGTCTGTGTGCCGTATGTCATGTCCTATAACTTCTGTGTTTTGTCCTGGGACATAAGTTTATGGGAGGGTCGTCTGTGCTCATCGCCGGTGAAGGCTGCGCTGGCTCTCCAGGCTCAACAACTGCTGAACCGCAGTTACCCGGGCCTCACCAAGGATGTGATCCTGGTACTTTTGTCATTTTAATGGAATGGTTCATACTCCTCGCCTCCTTATCACTTACAATCATAGCCCTCCCTGTACACGCCATATCCATATCCTTTGCACTGCTCTGCTCTACTCGCTTCGAACGCTATCAGCTCTACCCTTTCCAATCCCATTCACAGTCATCATCTGCCAGAACGGGTAGATGTGCAAGAATCCTATCCGTTGACATCCCGTGTAATCCTGAAAGAGGAGGAGTCGAGTAGTCCCATACCTGCGAATCCCTACTTGAATGTCATCCACATTGCGATCGTCTCTGCCCACCCACCCTCGCCCGCTTCACGCTATCCTCTAACTGTCAGGTGGACCAAGGCAGAGAGCCGTTGATTTTATTGGCGATCATAGAGAAATACCTTTCGGCTTCGCTCTGTGCAGTGGACGGTGAGTCCAAATCAAACCATCAACACGAATGTTTCTTTGTTTGTACGGATTTACTCTAGCTTCGTCACTACCTTAACGTGACAACTCTGCGACCTCATCATATTATCCGAATAATAGCGATTCGGTTTGTAGTGTAACCGCTCGTGCCCTTCCCATCGGCGTGCTCGTCTCTGATCATGTGATCGAAACCAGGGCTCTCTTCCGAGGATCCGAGCGGTGTTCCAGTCCCTCCACGCATTCCCTTGGAAGGAGAAGTTCACCTTCACATCAGCAGCGCACAGCTGGGCACTGTCATTGACCCATGCCTGGCAGTGTCCGGACCGCTGCTCACCGTTGGGGAAGCGACGGGCAAGACGAGGGGAAGTACAGTGGTTGACCCCGTAAAGGCGACGGTCAGTGTGACCTACCGCTCGAGTACAATTGGAAGTGTCCGAGCTACAGTAGGGGCACATGCCCCCAAGTCCGTGTCCTCAGCAGCCCGAGACCTAGCCGACAGAGCCCATGTCATACTCTCGGTACTTATGAACCAAACTATCGCCCCAGCGCATTCGAAAGCGTCTGTAGTGTCAGTGGTCGACCAGCGTCCTGTATCCATGTTATCAAGGGCGGATCAGGACCCACTCGACAACGTGCTACAGCGGCCCCGACGGCTGTTCGTGGTGTCCCATGACCGGCGTGTGATGGGCGCGATGTTTATCGAAGAGATCGGGCCCGGCGGGGTCTACCTGCAGACGGATCTGAACCCCAGGGATTGCTTCCTCTTAGATACGGGGCGACGGGACACGGGCTTGATGGTGTGGGTCGGTGCAGAGACCACGTATAAGGCCATCGCGTTGGCAGTGCGAACGACGAGGAGTTATATCCGAAGACTAAATGCACAACTTGCAATTGAAAAAAGTCCTGTTTGGATACAAGGACTTGCGGGCTCTGGTGCTGTTCGTGAAGTGGAGGACACGGAAGTCCGTTACGAATACTCGGGACGGGAAAGCCCAGCGTTTATAGACCAGTTCCGGTGGTGGGTCTCCGACTACTGTCCTGTGACCGTGACACCAGTCGCGATCAATCTGACATCATTGTCCAAAGATGAGGCGGAAGATGAGTTACTACTTGATGATGGTTCGCAGAAGCCTGAACCGAAAGAAAAGGGGCCGTACAGGAGTTCTGTATCTGTCGCGAAAGTGTCCACAGTAGATAAGATTGCGGCTGCTCCAGATCGAAGCGCTCCGAGTGCTCTGGAACAGAAAAGATTGGAGATCATAAACAAGCACAAGTCCAGTCGTTACCATGAATTAGTGGGTGAGTTAAAATTATGTCGATAGCTGGTTGGTTGGTTGATTGGTTGGTAGGACTTGGAGGGGTGAGTTTGCATGTGTATGATGGAGGGCAGCACGCCACCAGAAGTATGGCAAGACGTGCGCACGTTGCATTCAAAGCACCTCGTTTAGAATTACTAGTGCATTCTGTGTGCATTCTGTGTGCCGGCGGATAGCATAGGGTGTCGGTTGTATGACGGTCAAGATGTAGTTATACATAATTACGTTGTAAATACGTCTGGGAATGTTCCGTTGAGTTTTTGGATCGGTATGGGATGGGAACATCTTCTTTGCGGTTCGTGCACTCCGTCTAAATTTACCGTTTACAGTTCAGCTAACCCCATATCCCGGTCCTTACTGTAGGAGGTGAAGATGTGCAAGACAGCAGACCTGCGCCCCAGCCACAAGCGCATTTGCGGAACCATTCTCAGTCTCACACTCACTCGCGGTCACTGTCCCAGTCCTCTGGGCGGCAGCACGGCCCGAGTCCTCGCAGTACTCCTTCTACTGTGACCCTTCTTACAGATGAAGCGGGGATGGGAGGACTGCCTGGGAACGGAGGGTGCGCAGGTGGTCAGGAAGAAACCCAAGAATCGAACAAAACAGGTACACTAGGTATTCTACTAAATGCGCTGCGTGCCACAACGTACTAAATCTTTCACGATCTTTTATTGGTTTGTGTGGGCAGGCGACGATACGAGTAATTTGGTAGTAACTTCCCCCCTTCAGCCTCAACTTGTCAAAGAGGGAAGGGAGGGTGACCCCGGTGGTCAAGGCCCCCCATTGGCTTGCTGCTCACTTATGTGAGAATCCCTCTAATATATATCCTACGGAGCACGTCGACTGTGATAGAGAAACGTGGTGTGGGCTGGATTGGGGATTGGGGAAATTTTTGAAAGTCCCATGACTTATGGTGGCGAGCTCTCATAAATGTGATTTATTTTTGTTAACTTCTAATATGATAATTTGCTAGAAATAAATTTAAATAGATGGGGAGAGAAGCAGGCAAATATATATCGCAGGCGTCGGTGCAACGTTTCGCACCTTTCGAATCTGTAGTTAGCTATCCAGATATGCATCAGGGTTAAAACACAGAAACAAAGCCCGGTGAAGCACCGCTAAAAAAAGGTGATGATTGAATTTTCTTTCTGGTGCAAAATCGATATTCTAGCTGCTTCTTTAAACCGATTGATTTCGGTTTTATTATCTACGGTTTTCAATGATTTTCCAGTATTATTCTCAGGTAAATATGACTTGCTAAATCCTAGTCTATATTTGGTATTTGCCGTCTGTTTTTTCGGAAACGCCAAATATCAGGAGAGGGATCGCATGCGCTATTGAAGGATGGGCGGATGAAAAACAACTCGGAAGCCAAGCTGTTCAAGACTTAGATAAGCTTTGGTTGTACCACAGTCACCCAGCAAGAAAACATGTTTTAAAAACAAAACAAAATCAGATAGGAATTATTCATGCTAAAATCTTTCTATTCATGGTTGCGAAACCAGCTACCTCCATCTGGGATAAGCATTCATTTAGCAGTAAATTATACTTTTTACGGCAAATTTTGCAGAATATTGTTACTAAAAGTTTCGAGCGGCAAACTCAGCTCTCGCTTGACGAGGATTATTCGGAGTACCTTAGAAGGCAGCTGTCAAAGTCGTGAAAACCTGATCTAGTTGGAAATATTGGGAACGATGAACAGCAATTTCATAATATTTCCGTATCGCTGGAAATACTTTCGTCAGATCACCATCATGTACAGTGGAGATATCGCGTTTGGTCTTCATGAGGTTAAATATGCTATTCCGCTTAGGTTTTTTCACAGGTTAAAGAGGCTACGCCGCTTGGGTTATCCCAGCAGTATGAAGCCCAACAAAACCTTCCCGAATATGTCTTCTACGTTACGGAGACTGGCACTGCGGCCTCTACTTTCGACTGGAGGTGGCACCCTCGTATTGTATGGGGAGTGGCCAAGTGTGGAGATCCGGATCCGTTCTGCGTCCCTTTAAGCCATGTGAGGCAATTACACGCACCGATCACAATTTATCAGAATCGTCCAAAATTGGAAACATAGCGCTTCTATGTACATGCCACCGCTGTTGATACCACGGAGCGATTTCAAGGGATCATGGGCTATTCTCTCTTGAACAAATGGATCGCATCAAAAGCACCTTCCAGGAAATCGGGGAGACCCGTCCCATGAGCCTCGACCGCTTCCTCCATCCCACTCCAGGGCTCAATTACCTTCGTCCTGCACGCACTTCAGTACTCTCGTGCGATTCTCCACCTCATATCTGCAGAGGCATCTGACCTCGGCAATGAACGCTTGCGCGATCCATTTTGTCGCTGCTCGCATCGCTAATAGGTGCTTTTTCAATTCATAGTTTTTCCTCCCTAGTGCCTATTGGTCTCGCACAAAATGGTGGCGAGTATTTTTGAGATGCGCATCCTGGCTGTTGTTATCCACTTCAGCATTCGACTGTTCACGTGCGCGAGGTCCCTGACTTCTCCCATAGAAGAGGATATGCTTCTACTCCAGTTGTGCTACCTCTTTCTACAACTGACGAGCTTCTGGATACTTCACACCTTCATCATGACTTTCCCCTTGCCCTTATTAGCAACACCGTTGACCGGAGGTGCACGCGTCCCCTGTACACCTCTTCTACCTGGTTGGGAACGTCGTTGTACACGAACCAAGGCGCTTCAGGTCTATACACTTGGAGCTCTCTACTTGGTCTCGGGACTTGCCAGTTGGTTTATAGGGAGTGGTTCTTTGGTGTGGGGGTGCGGGTCATGTCTCGCACTTTGATATACGTCTTTCCATAACTTTCTAACACCAACACTAATTACGGTTAAAGATTTTTGCAGAATTACAACATGATTAGTTACACTCTGTATTCTTTAAAGGTTATCCTCATAATATCGAGTCAATATCGTGGATAATGGGTGTACTTAGTATGTTCACGTTGTTAAGAACAATATTCTTTGTGCTGTGCTACTAACAAATTCATACAAGTTATAATTTCCCTTTCTACCCAGTTTAACGCTTGGTTCATGAGATATATTAACATCTTGTTCTTTTCAGTTTTATATATATTAATTTATCGACATGACAATTACGTGATTCTTCCAGTTGCACAAGTTATACAAACGCAAGATGCAACGAACAAAGTATTCATTAATGCCGCACTATTATTTAACTAAATGATTCTTTATATTCGTTTAAATAATATTTGATTAAATCCGATTAAGTTTGAGACGCAAAGCTAACGCCTCGTTCATAATTTTCTTGGTGCAGAAAACAGCTGCTACTTTGCGATCATATTTTCTAGGTGCAGAAAACAACTGCTACTTTGTTAGGAGCCTTAAACTAATCCTAAATTTTCTCGTGAATTCGTCCCGATGTTTTTTACATAATAAATAATATAATGGTGGTAAGCCATAAAATAGTTAGCGACACAACCAATTGTGATTATTCCCGGGTCAACGAGCCAATCAAGTCATGAGACAAAATAAAAATATCGAGTGCAACGAAGCACCTCAATTGGGATGATATTTAGTCTCTGCAAGTCATGAGACAAATAAAAATATCGAGTGCAACGAAGCACCTCAATTGGGATGATATTTAGTCTCTGCCAAACCTAGCTAGACTCCCCCAGCAGAACTTCATTTAACGCCTAGCTCTCTTCAATGAGTACAACAAGTAACGTAATTTGTTTGAATTCAGGGTATAGTACTAGCGTGAATTGAAGCAGAGTGGAGAGTATGTAGAGGTTACGTTGTCGGTGAAAGTTCGTAAGCAAGGAACGCTGCGTGACTTCAGGGATGTGCCTTACAAGAAAGGTGAATTTTGAATATTCGGCAATTAGTTTCTTTCCAAAAAAAAAAAAGGTTAGCGTGGAGCTGATAGCATCTTGAGCGGTCTGTGTGCCGTAGAGTGGTCAATGTAGATCTGATGAGAGCCAGGCGCTGGTAAAGTTTATGCTGGGGGAGTTTAGCTAGGCTGGGCTCGTCCCTGGTGACTTCCAAGTTTTTCCAAATTAAGATGCCTTGTTGTACTTGCGAATGTTTTTTTGATTAGTGCTATTACAGGAATATCACTTTAATTGGATCGTAAACCCCAGAATCTGTCCTCAATACTGGAGGTTTCTCTAAATGATACTTAACATAACAATTTATGGTGGTGAATCCTGAAAATTACTTTTTTGCTATATTTATGTCAACAAAATCTAAGAGTTTATGTTAGAAAATCCGATAATCTCAGAGGAACGACGAGTTTATTTACGCGTACATTTAGAGGCTTACCGAGAAAACTACGAGTAAACAACGAGATCGTTCCGAGATGATTCGAGGTTTGACATACATAAACGAAGTTTGTGATAAAAGATATTTGAACAAAATTTATTCGGTGTGTGAGGAGCATTCGGCCTCATCATTTTGGAAAATAATACGTTCGTACGGATTATCGAAAAAATATAAACCGACAGATGATTGTTCGTACGTACCAAATGATGAAAATTTTATTATTTCAATTCTGGGTGAGATCAAAGAATATGGTTGCAGCACATTTCTCACTTATCATGGCAATTTTTCTTCACATGAAAAGTGAAGTGCTACGATGTTGGACGTGCGCCCAACTCTGGAGTACATGCAATAATGTTTTGGAGGAGGCTCTGGCTAAATTTTTGCCACCACTCATTCATTTTCACCGCTGAAAAAAGATGTTACAGTTAAACCTCTCTTTGATCGGATTATCTGTCTGTTTGATCAGTTTGTGCTAATCCTTGATTGGATTATGTGAATGCTTTAGATCAGTTTATCTAAACAAAACCGATCAGCACTGGTTTATTGTGAGAAAAACTAGTCGAAAATGCAAAGTTGTACCCGATTATGTCCGACACATTCACGAGATAATTTAGGATCAGTTTAAGGCACTATAATACGCAAAGAAATTATGAAAAATGAGATAAAGAACTAAGATTTAGCCCTACCACTCAAAAACAATTGAATTTAATCAAATATTAACCAAACGGATACAAAATATCATAAACTTGGTAAAAATGCTGCATTCTTGAATACTTTGTTATTTGCAGCTTGTGACTGCATTATCTGTGCAAGTGGAAGAATCATGTTGTGAATACAAAATTCCTGACTTTATTTTTTATACACTAATTGTCAAATCGACACGCTATTAAATCCTAAACTTTACAAACAAGGAGTTGAACTGACTGGGAATGGAAAGAATAACTTGTCTGAATTTGTTAGAAGGACATAGAATATTGTTCTTGACAACATGGACCTACTATGAATTTGTCTATGTGTGTGGTAAAAAAAATCGGTAGGGCTTGAAACCAAAAGATTGCAAGATGTGTTTAAAGCAGACATTTCTAGAGTTGCTTCTCTGACAGCACCAGATGTAGCTATGGGAAGAGCTTGACGACGGCGGTGGATTAAACGCCATTTTAACTACTACCTTTCAGAAGAAAAATTATATTAGTACCTTTGAAAGAGTCTTAAAATTAGTGTCTTGGTAAAAAATGACCGTAGATAATAGTATTTTCTATGAAGTCATGATCACGACAGACCGAACATAGAAAACAGTATTTAGAATGACGATCGAGATTGACTGTAAATTGAAATTCACTACAAGTATTGGAAATCTTTCGCGTAGTAAGTGATTATAATCAAAATATACTAAAAAGCAGACTATCTATATAAGTTCAGGGGAAAATAGTTGGGGACGGGATTGATAATTTGGGGGCTGAGCTAGAGGAAGAAATTCTAATATTCCACCTCAAGCGAGAAATTCTAACTAAAAGTCAAACCAGACAAAGAATTCATGAGCTAATTGGCAACCTAGTTGTAGTAAATACTTGGGGCGTGTACGTCTCAAAAATTTGGTTTATTCTCGTTTAAATTAGTGCAAAATCTTTCATGGGATAGAATATTTAGCCATTCATAATTTAAGTAAAAATTGTGCAAATTTTACTAGGTTTGAAGTAGAACTTAGAAGAAGGATGACGATGAGTATGTCGTTGCAGGAAATCATCAAGCGAAAATTGCAGGGGTGGACAAAAATGGTATGGTTAGTAATGAGGCGTGTTTGCTGGTAACTGAATTAAATGCAGAACTAATCTTTTATCGATACATGTACTCAGTCATTCTGATAATCACAAGGTCCCATAAATCCCCGCAAAAAGCTATACCAAGATTGTGTCACTAGCGATAGACCTTCGTCGAATACAGCTCATGAGGACGAGAAGGACCAAACGATTTTTCGTAGGCTTCAACCACGCCTCGTTAACACTCCAGCTGAGGTGTCTCTATGAAATGGCAAGAAAAAACTTGTGTGGTTTTGGAAAGGACAAAGTGGATCGTTTTGTTTAGCAACAAAGGCACGGGATATATCCAAACAAATTTCGCTATTTTTCAGGGAGGAGAGAGCAAGGTTTATCAAAAAATGGTATGTTTGCCTTTAACGGTAATCGAATTGGGTTAAATCGTGACCGCGAGCGCAGATTCCATAATAGAGGACGTACTCCGAGCTCGACTGTTGACGAAAACCTACAGAGACCTTTTCGAATCAAGCGCCACCAACAACGCTTAGTCTTTAGCAGAGAACGAGGGATATTGGTGTGGTGGACAGAATGTTGCACCTGGCTTACCAGCTTGAAACAATTTAATACTTCTTCTTTACTTATCTAGATGGCTGTGCTTAATTCCCAGCCCTGTGCTAGTATATAGAGCGTAGGGCAAAGGTACGGCATTCGGTCTACGGATACTCTAAAGCCAGTGTCCTTTTTACGAATTACTCTTGTTCAGCTTTTTAAGAGGATTAGAGGTTAGAAAACCATTTACGGCTCTTTAGAACCAGAAAAACTTTGTAGACGTATTCTATAGAGAACAACTTACCATTTTTTGCGCTTTTCTCCTTTTTAGAATACCGTATTTATAATTCTATTTACGGGCACTTTGCAACGACTCTATAGGAAAGTCAAAAGAAGTTCTTTGCTTAGTAAAATGATGAATGCAAAGAACTTTAATATTAGGCACCTGGATAGTGCTAAAACTCATGGTTAATTCATGACCATCTGATCATTCCAAAACTCCAATTTGTTCGTATTTGCAACAATTCTAGTAATGCCATTACTAGACGATCACGTCTTTAACTGCCAGAGGACGTTTACTAGTAAATTCCTCTTTTCACCTCTTTGTAGCGATATACCGCAGTACGCGTTGCCGCTGTACACGATTTATGTAGCGTTCCGCGGCACCAATGAAGCGAATCGACCATTTTGGGTTAGCGCTGTTGCACATTGAAGCGTGTTGCAATAGTACGTATTTGTAAGTTGAAATGCTTCTAATTTTGTGAACAAGTAGAGGAATCTTAAAAGTTCTACGATCCCCAACAGCAGGAGTTCAGAACTAAGAGATATAAATTTGCAAAGCGAACTGACTTTTAAAAAATTCTAGGATACATAAATATTTCAGCTTCACTAATGGGCCCAGAAGAAAAATTAGGAATGACAAGGAGAGTGATGAGAAAACTGAAATAATGAATGTTTAAATGAATTGTGAATACGAATTGGTAGTCACAGTCATTTCCAACCGAAGCAAAATTTATCAGATAATTTTTACTCTCGCCAGATGCGTATTCAAGGCATCAGATGAATTTTACGCATGGAGAAGCTCTTCCTCTTTAGGTGGAGGTGCGGAAATACGACGACGAAAGGAGCCCTATATTGAAGGTAAACTTTCCGTCGCTACATATGAACGGTTTCACGACTTAAATTATGATGGTATGATAGGTGTCAATAGGTGCTGACGAATATATCAAAATGACAACGCTATGTCAAGAGGCTTTGTAATGCCTGCCTCTACGAATTTGTTGAGTGTTGCATGAGCACCAGGATGGATCTTCAATTATTAATCGAAGAAGAAGATAACTTTGGTAGGTTCGTTGTGCGTATCGGCTTCTTTTGAGACATCGGGACAAATAGGCGATGCTTCTGGTGGTGCTACCGCTATAGCGAACTTCGTTCAGCGGTTATATTTCGTACGTGCGTACTCCCGGTAGAGCGGATGGTGAACTACTAGTGCAGAGATGTAAGAAAATCGTACTACTAGCAGTGAACAGCAGGAAATTAATGAAACTATGAGGAGAAATTGCAGATATAAATAAAATTTTATAGCGTCCATCATGCCGCTGCCTTGCAAGATGAATATCACCCCCTCCACCACACACTCTGCTGGTGGTTGAACGTTGACGACTAACTATAGAAACAACTAGTAACATGAACGACAAACTCAAGCGAGTATTTCCAAGATAGATGTGATGCTTGAACATCGTGAATGGAATCAGAGAATAAATCATAAAGCTAGGTTATATTTCTGGCTGTCATAACTCAATCAACAAATAGATTCGGGGGCGAGGTATGGCAAAACCAGGTTATTCGCTTGCGGAGCGACACACACTTCAGGGAACATCACAGATGCTTCCTCCTCCCCTCCCAACTGCTTCAATAGACACGGGTCTTATCGATGATGGACAGCGAAAGAAAATTACATCACTCCCACTTGAAATGGTCGATTCGTCACCTCTCCTCGTGTACGACAAACGCCCACAAGACCTCCCTTACACCTTAACGTGTATCACGGAGATGCGTCCAGAGCCGGAGCAGGTGCAGCGGCGGGCACTGCTATTCTCCGACGCCGAGGGCGGAGGTTGTACACCGATCTACCGGGCTGAGGAGTCTCTAACACAAACGTTTCCTCAGCGGTTGTTGGCAAGTTGGTCGGAGGCGACGAGGAGGGAGGGGAAACGGAGGGCACAGTCGCAGGGTTTGGCCTTGCTAGATCCCCATCATCTGCCAGCGGTTTCTCATCGTTCTTAGTCTCATCTCCACCAAGAGGAAAGGGCGCGTTTTCATCCAGTCCCATAGGTGTGAAACGTGACCCGCCTCCGGATCCTCGAGTTTGTCGGTCCACCGTCGCCGCCTCCTGCGCATGCCCATCCCTGTGTCTATTCGCTCCTAGTACATCTGTTCTCAAGGCTTCATCCCCCATGTCTGCACCGGATATATCGGATGGATCATCAGCTAGCTGATTAGCATGAAAATGGTGTACTGATATTTCATTTGGTACGTGTGGATGGTCCAAAGGAGAGAGCGATGGATTATGTGCAGTATTAATGGACTCACGAACTGCTAAACTCTTCCT
>Ga0208744_1000572_pt1 | contig 12958 bp, 23 predicted proteins | sample CryBogCBH24Aug09_FD_184620 | JGI IMG/M metagenome (GOLD analysis project Ga0208744, IMG submission 184620) | Freshwater microbial communities from Crystal Bog, Wisconsin, USA - CBH24Aug09 (SPAdes) (version 2) | ecosystem: Environmental > Aquatic > Freshwater > Lake | place: Crystal Bog...
ATGGATCCACAGAAGATAGAGGCAGCATTTGGGCTACATTTTGAATCAGATGATGATTTTCAAAAATGGATAGAAAGTCCAGGAAATTTGGAAGTATTATGTGCTGCTCATCATAGGACACATTTTGGTATCCATTCAATCCCCGCTCCTTTATGGGAAACATTTAGGTTCAGAAAGACGGGTACGGAACCAGCAGTAGAAGTCGTTACAAACGATAAATGATATAATAGTACTATAAAATAAGGAGATTAACCATGGCAATAGCACATCAAATAGTAGCATTAAATTCAAGCACAGCAACTCTAGTAAGTATTCCTTCAGCATCTGAAGTTCCTTACGAGCACAATGCATCAATTTCAGTACAGAACCTAGACAGTTCAGCAACAGTATTTTTGGGTGACTCAACAGTTACAAGCTCATTTTACGGATATGCATTAGTTCCTGGAGCATCAGTTAGTTTTGATCTTCTTGCAGATGATAAGCTTTTTGCCATCGCATCAGCTGGAACACCAAACGTTGCAGTCTTAGCAGCGGAGGTTTAATATGTCTATTCGTTTTGGTTCACCCAAACAACAGCAAACAAAAGTAACTATTCTAAAGGCATCCGATTTTAGTTTTGTGGCAGATGCTGCAATTACATCTAACACTTATGTTCCAGTAGTTTCAAAAACATTTACACCAACACTTACCAATGCTGACATTTTTGTTGAAGTTTATGCAGTTTCAAGTGTAAACGGAAGCGGTAATGATGATTGGTTTACAAATATCACTTGGAACGGAAATGAGATTGGTTACAACCATGAATCATTTTCTACAACATATAGCGGCGGGTCAAGAACAAGTAACCTATTCCCACTAGTCGGATCTTGGTACAATATTAACACAACTCCATATACACTTGCAGTAAATGCAAAACGTGGAACATCAGATGATACTTTAACTATTAAAGCAGATGGATCTTTTTATGTAAAGATTACAGAGGCTGCAAGAGCATAAAATGAATAATGCCATTAATAAAGATCGTGGAACAATTGCAGGAGACTCTTCAGCAAATTCTGGTCGCATTAGTGGCGGGGTAGGTTGGAAGATTGAATTCAATACTCCAGACTGTCAGCATGGTTGGTCAGTAATTAAAGTTGGATCAGGACAATCAATAGGTTGTTTTTTTAAAGAAGAAGACGCAAAAGCGGCATTGGAGGCACTAGCGGTGACAGAACCAGTTGTAAAAGCAGAAGGTGGATACAAACCAACTGCAGGAATGAAGTCAGCAGCAGCAAAAGCTATCAAGTGGAAAGAAGAAGGCAAAGCTAACGGGGCGGGAACCAATGTTGGTTGGACTCGTGCACATCAAATTGTAAATGGTGAGTCATTGTCTCTTGATACTGTTAAGCGTATGTATTCTTTCTTTTCTCGCCATGAAGTTGACAAACAAGGAAAAGAATGGGATAAACCATCACATGGTAAAGTTATGTGGTATGCATGGGGCGGGGATGCAGGATATTCTTGGTCTCGTGCTATTGTAGAAAGAGCTAATAAAGTAGAAAAAGGCATAGCATCATGGGATGGTGTATTTGCCCCAGTAAAATTAGAAAAAACTTATGTCCGCAAATGCATGACTTGTGGATGTGATGATTTAGGAAATGATCACCACTATATTTCAGATACAGAAAAGTGCATGTATTGTCTTGATAAAGGGCAGGGACCTTGTTGGGATGGATATGCATATGCGGGAACAAAAGAAGATGAAAATGGAAAAACTGTTCCCAATTGCATTCCCGTCAAAAAAGATGATGCATCAGGGCAAACAAAACAAAACCAACAAGATGGAATTGGTGCATTAAGTTTTTGGAATGGATCTTTATCTCCTGTAATGGGATTACAAAATGGAGATGCAGGATGGAGATCAACTTATAATTCCCCGCCACAAAATGACGGGAAGCAAACAGTAGGATATGGCAATCACTCAGACCCGAAAGGTAGAAGTAATCAATGAGCTTAGGTAACACAATTAGCGGTAATGGAAGTTTTTCTGGTCCATCCACAATAAAAGTAATACCAGAAGGACCAAGATATTCTTTTTCTAATTTTTTAGAGTATATTTATAGTTATGGCAACTACCCTTTTGGAACTTATCTTGGAGTTTTGCGTAGTTCTACTTTGTTTTCATCTGGAACAGGGATATTGCCAGATACGACCACAACACTAGTAACAGTCTCTGGTGTGACTGGCCCAAATTCATCAGTAAATGGAACAACTTTTAATACTTATAAAGCTGAAAATGGAGCAACTCTTTATATAACAAGTGGTGGATCTTCTTTTCAGGCTGAATTGGTTAATTTGGGATTAATCACAAATGGATATAGTTTTGATTTTAATGTGGCATCTGATTTGCCAGGATTTACAATAAATTTTAATTAATTGGAGATTATTATGGAAAATATTTTAACAGAAGATCAACAAAATGTTTTATCTTTAGCAGCAAAAGCAAAAACTGAAGAAGAAAAAAATAATGCAATCAAAGCATTAAAAGAAACATTCCCCAATCAAACAAAAACAAAAATAAGATGGTCTGACGGAACTGTTACAGAATAAATAATTAAATAATTAACCCGCCTATGTCATTGACAGGGCGGGGGCGCCGTCGGATGGAACAATTTTTGAATAAATAAAAATACATGTATAATTAGTTATATATTGTTGCTTTTAAAACGATATACAAAAGGAGATATTTATGTCATTATCAAATAGAATATCAGGAAATGGAAATATTTTTGGAAATGCAAATTTTTCAATAGTCCCACCATTTCCAATAGTAAGTGGTGGAACTTTAACATCAGATTCAACATATTACTATAGAACATTTTTAGGAAATGGAACTTTAACTGTCGCAAACAACAATCTTACAGCTGATATATTAATGGTAGCTGGTGGTGGTGGAGGCGGTTCTAATTATTATGATGCAGGCGGTGGCGGTGCGGGTGGATTAATCCATTTAACATCAACTTCTATTGAAAAGGGGTCTCACGAAATAATAATCGGAGCAGGTGGAAGTCCAAACGTAAAGGGAAATAATACAACTTTTAATAATTTAACGGCAATTGGTGGAGGACGTGGTTTTGGATTCATGAATGGTCATCCTTCAAATGCTGATGGTGGTTCAGGAGGAGGAGCAGGGTACTTCTCTGGTTCAAATCACGGTTTGGGAACCACTGGGCAAGGAAACGATGGCGGAACAACTGGCAGTTTCTATGGTTCTCCTGGAAACGGAGGAGGAGCAGGTACGGCTGGGTATGCAGGCGGTGGTGGTGATGGATTACAATTTTTAGATTTTGCATCAGCAACAGGTACTGGCAACGGCAACGAAAGGCTTATAAACGATAACATAATTACTCTTCAAGGTTACTACGCTGGTGGAGGTAGCGGTGCAGGTTATCATTTTGGTGCTCCTGGATTAGGTGGAGGCGGTGCTGGTGGAGGCCAGCAAACATTTTTTACATCATGGGGTTACCCTCTTTTTAGTGAAAGAGATGCAAACGGCGTAGCTAATACTGGTGGCGGCGGCGGAGGAGATAATCAAGGGGGATATTGGTATGATTCAGGATCGGGCGGTTCAGGATTAGTTATAGTAAGATACACTAAAGAATCAGTAGGAGGATAAAATGTCACATTGGGCAGAAGTAGATAATAATAATATAGTAACTCGTGTCCTTGTTGGAGATAATAATGATCCAGTGGGAGACGAAGGCTATTCATGGTTAGTTAATAATCTAGGTGGAAAATGGATAAAAACTTCATATAATACCATAAATGGTCAACATAAAAATGGCGGTACGCCATTAAGATATAATTATGCTGGGCTAGGAATGTTTTATGATGAAGTTGAAGATGTATTTTATGCAGCACAACCTTATCCATCATGGACATTAAATAAAGATAATTACACATGGGTTGCACCAATAGCACAACCTGATGATAAATTAATTTATACTTGGAATGAACAAAATAAATCATGGGATTTATTTAAAGCAGAAGATGCTCCAAGTCCGTTCCCATCATGGGTATTAAATGCAAACAATATTTGGGTTTCACCAGTTGATAAACCAAATGATGGAAAACTTTACACATGGAATGAAGATTCCAAAAATTGGGTAGTTGTAAATAACTAACTAATTAAATAATTAACCCGCCTATGTCATTGACAGGGCGGGTTTTTTATGTTATAATAAATATACAGAATGCCGTAAGGGTTCTGAATTTAAACTAACTTGCTGAAAAGGAGCTAAGTAAAATGACACATCTAGTATATAAAGACCCATTCTCACATATTCAATCTATTTTCAATGACCCGTTTTTTTTGGGTTTTGGAGATCAATTTGTAAGATGGGAAACAAATAAGAAAACAACATCTTCATTCCCCCCGTATAACGTAAAGAAAGTTGACGAAGACAATTATGTTGTTGAGTTGGCGGTTGCGGGGTATGACCGTGAAGATATTGATGTAACAGTAGATAAAGATACACTGATCATCAAAAGTGAACGGGAGAATGATGAGAAATCAGAGTATATTCACAAGGGAATTGCTGGACGCAATTTCACCCAGACATTCACACTTGGTGAATATATGGTAGTAAAGTCTGCTTCACTTGATAATGGATTGCTATCTGTAAGAATTGAACGTGAGATTCCAGAGGAAGCAAAGCCTAAGTCAATTAAGATAAAGTAAGATATAATATATTCACTGCACCCTTTCATCGGGGAGTCGCAGGAAGAGACCTGAGTAAGTCTTAAAACTGCTCACATAGCGGGATAGAGCAGCTAGGAAGCTCGGGAGCCTCATAAGCTCTAGGTCATGGGTTCAAATCCCATTCCCGCCACGAATTAAATGTAATGTATAATTAAATATATGAAAAAAGTTTTACATTTTTTGTCTATATATATACAGAAAAATCCCGCAAGGATATCTGGTTATATTTCAGCAATCAGTTTAAATGCAATGAAATACTGGACTACTGTCCCAGTTGGACTATTGATACCAATAGCGATGCTTTTAATTATGATGGGCGAAGGTGGGCAAAGAATGGAAAATAAAAAAACTTTAGCAGCTTTATACACAGAGAATGACCCATCTAAAAAAGATGAGGAGATTCTAACTGAAATGATAGAACATTTAGAGATTAGCAAGAGAAAGAAGAAATCAAATGGCAGAGCACGAAGATCTAATTCAAGAGCTTAAAGTTCTTAAATCAATGGTAGTAAAAATGTATGCCCAAACTCACGGGTATCATTGGAATGTTGAAGGGGCGGGATTCCCACAATACCACCGTTTCTTTCTTAAAATATACGAAGATGTATATGAGTCTATTGATCCAATCGCAGAGAACATTAGAAAGCTTGGTGCAAAAGCCCCGTTTGGTTTAAAATCATGGATGGAAACAAGCCCTGAATTTGAGATTAATGATTCAGAAGATTTAAATGCAAGACAAATGATTCAAGAGTTAGTTAATTCTAACACTGTTGTTATGGCACAACTTAAAAAAGTTTATGATATATCTAATGAATTAGATTATCAAGGAATTTGCAATTTTATTGCTGGAAGACAAGAACAACATAGATTTTGGCAATGGCAATTGACAAGCACTTTAAAACCTACTATAATGTAGAAGAAGGAATTTTTTGCATTTTCCTCCTTTCTATGAAGCAAAAGGTACTAGAAATAGTACCTTTTGTGTTTGGGGTTTGAAGCATTAAGGTGATGCAATAGACTTTTAATCTATGGAAGAAGGATCGTTACCTTCCAGACCCACGCAGTCAAGCCCCTATAGCTCAGTGGATAGAGCATACGGTTTCTACCCGTCAGGTCGGGAGTTCAAATCTCTCTAGGGGCACTATTGACAAATCTTACAATAAATAGTAAAATGTACCATAACAACTAATAGAAAGAAGTAAAATGAAAAAGACTCTCATAATTGCAGGAACAGTAATTGGTGGAGCATTGATTGCTTTGCTAACTTTGAATCGTGCAAATGCTGCAACAATTGCAATTATTGATACAGCAATTAATTCTAATTATGTAAAGAATGTTACACATGAAGCTTGTTTTACAGATAATGCATCTTGTCCAAATGGTCAAGGATCAATGGATGGGTCGGGAGCTGCAAATGTTCCTTCATCAGCATATAAAGTTGGAGATGTTATCCATGGCACTGAAGTAGCACAAGTAGCTATTCAGGCTAATCCAAATGTAAAGATTGTATTTATTCGTATCGGTGACTGGTATGGCTCTAGTATGTTGCAAACAGGTACACAGCTTGATAATGCCATGACATGGGTCACGCAAAATTATAAGAAGTATGGCATTCAAGCAGTATCAATTTCTCAAGAACGAGAGAATTTTACAGGTGCTTGTCCAGTTGATAATACATTGACAAATAATGTTGAAACTTTAAAGTCAGCTAATATTCCAGTATTTGCTGGAGTAGGAAATAGTGGGTTGAAGAACTTTGTTGGATTCCCCGCCTGTTCTACAGATATAATCAGCGTAGGAGCATCATCAGCTCAAGGCACACCTTACTACTTCTCAAACCTTGGGGCAGGAGTAAAGCTTATGTCTTTGGGTCGTACTACCGTTCCAATCACCACAGATTCTGGAACCGTACAAACACCCGTCATGGGAACTTCAATTGCAACCCCTTGGGCAGCAACACTTTGGGCTACAAATGGCTGGGGAACTTATGACTCAAATAAGGCGGGAATTGCAAAGCTACCTGTCATCATGGATAGCTATAAAAACAAGTATCCATTTTTGATGTAATACTGTATAATAAGATTTGAGGAAGTGACACATTGGAATACGATCCTTCAAATGAAGACCATTTTGAAATTATGCAGTATCTCATAGCAGAGGGTGCAGCAATTTTAGATGGAATGGATGAAGATGGTGAGCCAGTATACGTGTTTGATATGGAAATTTTGGAAGAAGTAATGCCAGAACTCCATGCAGTAATGCAAAATGATATAGACCAAGTTTTGGTTGATCTGTATCAAAAAGGTTTAATTGATGTAACTTACGATGAAAATCTAAATGCATTAATGACTGTATCTGAACAAGGCAAAATTGCTTTATTAGAAGCAGGATTTGATTTAGATGGATTTGAAGACATTGAATAATTATATAAGGTGGTGATTTAAATATGGATAACAACCAACAAGGTAAAGAGGGTGGAGTACAGCAACCAGCAGCAGCTGCAGCAGTAACAGAAGCAGCAGGCCCAGAGGCTCCTCTAGTTTCAGATGCTAAGACTGATCTTGGCGTAAACAACCCTGGTACACTTAACGTCGCAAGCCCTTTCACGGGGCGTGATGTTTCAATGACCACTCCACAATATGCTGGAGGAAATATCACGACAACAGAGGTAGGGTCAAAGTAAATGGAACTCGTACTTAAAAGAGAATTTTCAGATGAGAAGCGTAAGGAATTAGCAGACAAAGGTCATGCAATGCCTGATGGTTCTTTTCCAATTGAAAATATCACAGATTTGCACAATGCTATTCAGTCAATAGGTCGCTCAAAGAATTATAATAAGACTAAGTCTCATATAATTGAAAGAGCAAAAGCACTTGGTGCTACTAGCATTCTGCCAAAAGATTGGACAGTGCAAAAGTTTATTGATGACGTTAAAGATGCTATTGAAAAAGCAATTGGAACATCATCTTCAATAGACCAAGAACGTGACGAAAGAAGCGTTGAGAATTACGTCAGACAAACTGGTAATGTTAATACACCACCAGTCAATGTTGGCGATTACACGATTGGAGGTAACAATATGTCAAATAACACAACAGAGCCAGATCCAAAGGGTGACCTTGCAGTTCAGAAGGATCTTCCTAATGCAACTCAACCAGCATCAGCAGATTTGGTAAATCAGGCAACACGCCCAGAGGGTGATGTTTCAGTTTCAGAAGCTCCTAACAACGATGCACTTGCAGACGTTTCAACAGGCGGTGCTGGAATCTACAAAGCAGGTATGACTTGCCCAGATTGCAACCAAGCAGTTGAGCACAAGTGTGCAGTAGATAAGGCTGACGATGCAGAAGAAGACGATAAAGTTGAGAAAGCTGCAGCAGCAGATGAAGTTACAGAGGATAATGCAGATGACGAGACCGTAGAAAAGTCAGTCGCTGCACCAGTTCAGAAGTCTGTAGGTTCACCAATTTGGAAGGGTGCATTCGCACCACGTAAGTAATTATATATACGTATATATGTACAAGAGGACGGTAACCCCGTCCTCTTGTATTTAAGAAAGGAAAACATGAGAGTATTAGTTTTTGGCAGTAAAGACTGGACGGATTATAATGATTTGATTCGCCAACTTACAATATTGATTGATGACCGTAAACATTTTTATCCTGAAGATAAAGAGTATGTATTTATTCATACAGGCTTAAAAGGTGCTGAAAATATGGTTACAGAATATATTGGCAAAACTGAAAAATTCTTGCGTCAAAAAGGATATAAAATAAAAGAAGAATTAATTAGAGATAAAGCATCTTATTCTGATGTTACACTTATAGAATCTATCCCAGATTTTATACTCATATTTGGTGATTCTACACGTAACAGGCAGTGCATAAAATTGGCTGAAGCCATGGGTGTTCCTTATAGATATTTAGAAAATTAATTGTAAAATAAGCTTGACATAGGCTATACAAAACTGATACAATATAATAACAACCCTACTAACAAAGGAATAGAATGACAAATATATCACCTCTTGGTGGTTTGATTCTAGTAAAGAAAAATGAAGTAACAGATACTAAGACCCAATCGGGTTTGATTCTTACTGCTTCCGCCCAAGATTCTGAATTGAATCGTGGAACAATTGTAAAAGTTGGTCCAGGCGAGCGGGATCAAGAAGGAAAAGTACATCCAATTCCATTAAAAGAAAGCGATGTAGTTATTTATTCTGAAAATCATGGAACAGAAGTTACAGACTCATCTGGTAACAAATATGAATTTATCAACTGGAGAAACTTGTTTGGAGTAGAGAATGCCTAAGATTACACTAGATTATGATGCAGCACACAAGTTTGTAGAAAAAAACAAGTCTCAAGGATTTTTTTGGGACGGGTGGACAATTGTAAAATGGTCACCAAGTAATAATGGTTTTATGCAACCTAACGGTATGTTTAGAAATGGCAAATGGGGCTACTCAAATCGCTATAAGCTAAGTTCCGAAGGCACTTGGGATATAAGCGATAAATATGCCAAGCTTGTTTGAAAAATTAGGTCTTGATGAACAAGATGTAAAATGGTATCACTTTGCTGCATGCAAAAATATGCCCATCAATTGGTTTTATGATGACTATGAAGTTGACAAAGAACTTGCAACTCAAGTTGATCAAATATGTTTGCACTGCCCTGTAATAAAACAATGCCATGCAGAAGGTATTGCTAATAAAGAAAAGGGTGTAAGAGGCGGGGTTTATATGGATCTTGGTAGACCAGATAAACAACATAATGCACACAAAGAACCAGAAACATGGAAAAAACTGAAGAAGCTTCATGGCAAAAATTAGATATACGGTAGATATGGCAAAAAAAATACGGGAGATTAAAGTTCCTGTAAAAGGTCTAAAAATGGATATTAGGGCAAGACCCAACTATCTGGCAATTACTGTATATGAAGATAATGTTATGGAGTATAACGAGTCACAAAGAATGCAGTTGATGGAGTATCTTTTGTTAGTCCGTCAACTTATTATGTCTTACGGCTCTCCATGTGAAATAGAGGGGATAAAATCTACCAATGCGTGACGAAGAAGAGATAGTAGAGTACGTATATATTCCAGACGAAGGTATCTACGGAACTATTGTCAGATACGGTGCGTGGTCATCATTAGTGCAATACTATGATGGCGGGATCCAATACAACATTGAAGTGCCAAATGACGAATATATCGTTGTAGACGAGATAGGCGTAGGCTACCTAGAAGAGACACAAGAGGGTATTAGCTACCCAGAAGAGGAAGACTATTTATAATGCTATGTTTTTCATGCGGAAAGCAAAAAGACCAGCTTCATCCACACAAGTCTAGTATACTTGAGGGAGTAAACCTTTTTATGTGCCAATCGTGCATAGACGCTAAGTATGAGCCTCGTTGGGTTATCATTTTGGGCGGGAGACAAAAGGGTTCTGAAGCTGTAAGAGACTATATTGTTAAACATCGTTATATAGGAAGACCAATTTCTGCGGAGGAAATAATTGCTTAAAATTACGGATGATGCAAAAGAATTCCAATCAGAGGATGAATGTGTAGTTTATTTTACAGCTGCATGGTGCAATCCTTGTAAGCAATTAAAGCCACATTATGGCAAAGTATCAGTAATAGATACTGAAACTAACTATTATCTTGTGGATGTTGACAAGTTAGAGCCTAAACTGCTAGAATATTATAATATCAAAAGTATCCCCCAAATTTTTGTCATGCAAAAAGGCAAGATTACAGATACTATTAATTCTAGAACAGCAGACTCTATTTTGGAGGAATTAGGAAAGTGACAACTATTGTAGCTGTTGCAAAAAATGGCAATGTAATTATGGGTGCAGATGCACAAGTAACTGATGGTTCAAGACCATTTAGACATGCAGCCATGGAAAAAATTACAAAAAACAACGGCTGGTTGATAGCTGGTTCTGGTGATTCAACACCTTGTGATATATTGCAATTGATATTTGTTCCACCAGTTCCAGGCGTTAAAGAAAGAGAAAATCTTTATAAGTTTATGGTAACAAAATTTGTACCAGCTATGCGTGAATGTCTAGACGAAAATGGATGGAAAGAAGATCCAAACGATAAAGAGTCTGGTTTTAATATGTTATTTGCATTTGATGGCGAAGTTTTTGATATCGGGAATGATTTTAGTGTTATGCTGAATAGCGACGGCATTTATGGGGTTGGCTCTGGCTCACCTATCGCTATTGGTGCGTTGTATGCAGGTGCAAGTGTAGAGAAAGCTCTTGAAATTGCAGCTAACAATGATATTTATACATCTGCCCCTTTTCAGATTGTAAAACAACAAAAACAAGCAAAGAAAAGCTGAGAGTATCCTGAGACGCTTGACGAATAGCGTATAAATAAGATACAATAGAGTATTCGTTCCTGCATGGAACGATAGTCCTGTACAGGGATTCAAACAATAACGTATACGAAAGGTATAAATGAACGTAAAGAAGAAAGTTAGTCTTGCAGTAGTTAGTGCTATGGCATTTGCTGGTTTGTCCAGCATTTCCGCACATGCTGCAACTTACGCACAGGTTGACGTTACAAATGCAGTATCACATACTGCTAGTACTTCAACTGCTGGTGGTACTGCTAACGCTATTGGAGACGGACTACACTTTGTAACTGTCACTATTACAGCGGGTTCTGCAGATACTGCATATGTTGTCACATCTACGGGTGTAGGACAACTTTGGGGTTCTGCAACTGCAAGCAGTGGAACAGTAACCAATTCAAATGGTACAAACGCTGCAGCAGGATTCGCTTGGTCCAAGGGTTCAAGCATTGCATCAGGCACAGCATTCGCTGGTACTGAGACACTTACAGTTACTGCATATTCAAATGTTGCAGGTAATCAGGTTATTTCAATTAACCCAGTTAACTCTTCATCATCTGCATTGACAGAAGTAATCACATGGGGTTCAGCACCAACATTTAGTGCTGCAAATTCATCTGCATATTACATTGAGTCAACAACTGCAACTGCAGCTTCAACAGTTGCTGCATCTCCTTCATCTGATGCGACTGCAGCCACACCACAAAGTGCAATCGGAACTCTTTCCGAAGCAGGTACGATCAAGGTAACTCTAAAGGATAACGAAGCTACACCACAGGCACTGACTGGTAAGACAATCACTGCTGTCGTTTCTGGACCTGCACTTGTTGCAGGACAAGCAACCGCTGGTGCAGCATTTGGCACTCCAACAGGTGTTGCAACCGCCGTTACAGACGGTAGTGGACTCGCTGCTTTTGAAGTTATGACTGGCGGACTTGCTGGTACTTCAACAATCACTCTTGCATACACAGATGCAAATGGCGTAGTAAATACTATCGCTACAAAGACAGTTGTTTTCTACAATACAACTCCTTCATCTTTCAAGTTGAAGCAGAACCTATATGTAGGACAAGCTGGACAAGCATTGGGTGTAAACAGCTCAAACTCAAATAACACTGCAACAGTTGCGGGAACTCCTGCAATTGAATTGTCAGCTTTTGATTCAGCTGGAAATATTGTTGGTGGACTTACATCAAATGGTGTATTTACAGCAACATCGTCAAATACAAATGTATTGACAGGTACAGTTAACGTAGTAGAAGATAATGGAACTGGTGCAAATGCATTGGGTACAGGCAACTATATTGTTCAGCCAGTATTCGCAGCTAACGCAGTTTCAGGTTCATCTGCAACATTGACAGTAACTTGGACATCAAATGCAACTGGCTTGAAGGTAACTTCTGCACCAGTAACATTCACGGTTGGTTCATCAACAATTGCTTCACTCGTTGCTACTGGAGACAAATCTTCATACAACATGGGTGACAAGGCAACATTGATTCTGACTGCTCGTGATGCATCAGGAAATCCAATTGCAGACGGCAATTATAAGATTTTCTCAGCTGCAAGTACAGCATTCGGTGGTTTCACCACTAGTGCAGGTATCACAACAGCATTGTTTGGATACGGTACTGTAGGTTCATCATACACAACAGGTACTTATGTACAGTTTGTAAATGGACAAGCAACAAGCTCTTACTTTGCACCAGTGTACGCTGGTACATTTAGTGCAAGTGCTACTTTGACTAGCGATGCTTCTGTTGCAACTGCTTTGCAGGGCAAGACACTTAGTTATTCAACTACTATTGTAAATCCACAATCTGTCGTAAACGATAGCACAAC
>Ga0208744_1000583_pt1 | contig 12825 bp, 13 predicted proteins | sample CryBogCBH24Aug09_FD_184620 | JGI IMG/M metagenome (GOLD analysis project Ga0208744, IMG submission 184620) | Freshwater microbial communities from Crystal Bog, Wisconsin, USA - CBH24Aug09 (SPAdes) (version 2) | ecosystem: Environmental > Aquatic > Freshwater > Lake | place: Crystal Bog...
TTAAAATAATATTTATATGAAACCATTATTATTATTATAAATAATATTATAAATTTTATTTTTATTATCTTTAATTAAAAAATACTAAAAATAAAAAATCAATAAGCCTAATTTTTCCGCACTACTATTAATATTTGTAATATTAAATTTATATTAATATTTGTAAAAATTAAAATTATAGTATAAAAAAATTATACTTATTTAAAATAAATTAAGCCAACTTATATAATCTACTATGGGAAAGTATTAATTTTTTTAATATAAAATAGAATGTTATATTGAATAAGTATTATTCTTTATTTAATCACATTAAATACATATTGGATTGTAGAATAATATGCTTATTTAATTTTTATACAGTAATACATTTAGGACCTCTTAATATAAATACCATAGGGAAACCACCAGCTCATAGTAGAATCATGTGTGTAGGATGCATTCATATCTTCTAGGAATTGTTTATACTCATCCATTACGCCGGTATACCACAGGTTAGTTTTGGTTTCTAGTAAATAGTTATTAGAATCATATATATACCATTTATTTTCCCATTTTACACATAATATACTATGCCCCGGTTCTTTTTCTGACCAATAAAAGTTGAATCTTGCCGAAGCTAATAAATACGTAGTATTATCAATAGTAAGCGTTGGGCTTAAGCTGGTAAATATACCAGAAATAATTAAAATATCTGGATTTTGATAGGGTTCTGGGATTTGTATTAATTTAGTAATGTAGTTATTATTAAGATGATTTTTATATAGATCATATATATCATCTATCCTTTCAGAAGTTATTTGATATATTGAAGAATTACTATTATCATAATTATAATTATATAATGCTATAAATAAATCCTCTATCCTAAAAATATCGTTTATTTCTACTTCTAAATTACCTTTTATAAAGTTGGTATATGTTAAACTAAAATTATCCGTAATATCTTCCCCTCTATATATTGAAGATAGGCGCTTGGGATATTTTATTATTATCTTTAGATAATCTTTATAAACGGAAATTAGGTTTTCCCAATATTGTACAAAATTGTTATACTCCAACGTAACATTTGGATCTGTAATACTATTTATATTTATATTGTCAAAAATATGTTTAATATTACATGCTTTGGAATATAAAATGTGTAAAACATATGTTGGATCCATGTGGAATATTATGTAATTATCTTTATTTATAAGATATTGCATAATTGTATTTAATTCGTATACTGACTGTAATCTTAAATTTGCGACCCTATTACAATTATCTTCAATTTGAAGATCTTCATCTTTAATATCTTTAATATCTATAAGATATAATGAAGTTACGGTATCTTTAATATGTTTACATAAATTATCTAAAAAATCTTCATTGGGAATAGGTTTACTATTTGCTATTAATAGCTTATAAAATATCCTTAAAATTTTATCTTCTAGTGAATATAATTCATTGATTGCAATATTATTATAAGAATGACCATGGATATCACTAGATAAATTACTATGATTTTCAGTTAGAAATGTTATAATCTTGTTACGAATATCAGGTGTTAATATTAATGTATTTAATATAGTATTACACCAACAGGTTCCCTCATATTGGCATAATCTACTAGACCCCCCCAGTGGTACAGCCATATAATCCATAAACCATATTGTATCATGTATCCTAGTTATGTTGTAATATTCCCCTTCATAAAATTTCCAGTTTACTGTATAAATATTTAAATCATTTTGAGGATCTTCATTTAAAGGATATGGGATGAATGAAGATTCGCTGGTGATAGATTCTATTGATTGTATTGGATAAAATATATCTATATAATTATTTGATTTTATTTTAAATTCTTTTACTTTTGATTGACATGAATAATCAAGAGGCAATTTAATATGTGCATTATAAATTGGTATTTTACTATTCTTATTATCTATACTAATATCTAGAATTGTATAAATATTTATAATTTTTCTAAAACATAAGTTATTATTTTTATTTTTATAATTAAAAATAGAATAATTAGTATTATTTGTAAAATTATAAATTGTTACATTAAAAAATATTTCTTCTGTACCATATAATAAGTGTATAAAATTTATATTTATTAAATTAATATAATTGTATATTAATTTACCATAAGTGGCGGTATCATCTTGGATAATACTATCTATAACAATCAAGTAATTTTTATTCTTTATAGTACTAAATTCTGTATAAATAGTATTAATTGTATTGTTAATATTCCTAACCATATTTTCAACCTCCTCTAAATTAAAATTATATCTAAAATAAGAAATATTGTTATCAAGTTTATCAATATTAACTGAAGGTTTTTCGAATATATCATTTATTGATAAATGATATATTTGTGTAGATATAGGTGTAAAACTATAGTTTTCAATAAATGAAGCACCACCATCAATTTTATTTGATAAATATTTGTATTTATATTTTAAATATTTATATTTAAAATTCATCTATATATTATTATATATTATTAGATATTATTATATAATATTATATTATAATTACACCTAAAACTAAATAATAGGGTTCTTATGGATATATATTTATTCATATTGCATTTAGTTATTATATAAACCTAATTAAGATAAAAAATATTATAATTTTTTTTTAATTAAATTATAAATATGTCTTAGATATAATTTATTTATTATAAAAATTTTATATATTATTTAATATATGACAATTACACCTAAAGAATGGGGTCCTTATGGATGGAAATTTATTCATATTATTGCATTAGGTTATCCTATAAACCCAACTGATGAAGATAAAACAAATTATTATAATTTTTTTTTAAATTTAGGAAATGTATTACCATGTTTTTTTTGTATCCAGCATTATAAAGAAAAATTAGCAGTATTGCCTTTAACTTGGGAAGTATTAGCTTCCCGAGAAAATTTAGTAAAATGGACTATTGATTTTCATAATATTGTAAATAAATATCATAATAAAATGATATATGATTATGATACAGCTATAAATTTAATTAAAAATAATTTTAATATACTGAGTAGTTCTAATAATTATTTAAATAATATAAATAATAATATACAAGATAATATCCAAGATAATATTCAAGATAATGTACAAAATACATATTTATATAAAATAAATAATAATAAAACATTATATATATTAATATTATTATTTATTGGATTAATAATTATTGCATTGTTATATAAAAAATATTAATTATTAAATTAATTGAGAAAATAATTTATCTTCTTCTATATTATTTTTTTCTATTGATGATCTAAATAATTTTAAAATTAAATCTTTATTTTCTATATATATATTATGTGATGGTGGAAAAAATATACTTACCCACCATTCTGTAGATTGTATTTGAATTTTTCTATAATCATGATATTTATCCCCAAAATAATTATTATCTTTAATATATTTTACAATTTTATTAATCATTATTTGATTAATATTAACAAATTTAATATTTGTAAATTTAAATATATGTAAAAATTTTTTTGGAATATCAAAATCTAAAAATATATCAATTATATAATTAGTTTTTTCTTTTTTTATTTTAGTTAAATTTTTAATTAGTTGTTGTTGATCATTACATTTAAAATTTTTACAAATTATAAATTTATCAGTATCTGATGGTCTTGAAAATAATGGTTTATAAATATAGGATTCTTCATATAATGATGTTATTAAATATAATAATTTAATAGTAGGAAGTGTAAATGTATCATAAACTTTTAATATTAAATTACCATTTTGTTTTTGTGTTTCAATAATAATAATAATTTGTTCAATTAATATATCCAAAAATATATTTTCAGTTTTTGCAAAATAATCACTAATAATTAAATCTACATTAATATCTTTTTTATATTTTAGATTTTTATCTTTTTTATTTATTGTTTCATAAAATTTTTGTCTAAATAATGTAATAGCTTTTATAATATTTATATTATTATCTTTTAAAATTAAAAATTCTATATTTTCTTTAGTTAATATATCAAATATAAAACATATTTCCCATATTTGATAAAAGTCTGATGTATCTGGACTTTCATTTAAATATATTTTAGATAAATTTATAATAGTATCTTCATAATTTTGTATATTTATTTCAAATGGATTAACTACATAATAGAATTCATTTTTTGTTTCCAATTTATCTATTATATTCATAGCTTCGCGTGTTCTTTGAATAAAATAATGATATCCTAAAGTGAATAATGGTTTATTTTCATATGGTAAATTAATAAATAAATTATTACTATCACAATTAATAAATTCATTAATACTATTATATGTATTTAAATTATAAATTGGTAAAGTATTCATTATTAATAAAAATAATATATTCTATAAATATATTTTTCAATTTTAAATTTACTAATAAAAATTGAAAAATATATAAAATATATATATAATGTATATATTATATTAAATGTCTTTTAATATTGAATTAAACACAAAAGAAATAATAACAGAAATTTTTATAAATATATTAAAAATGTTACATAGAAGATGTAAAATAGATAATATTGAAAATACATTTTCATCAATATCAAATATAATACATAATAAAACTAATATTCAATTTAAATTAAATGATGATAATTTATGTAGTGTATATTTAGTAAATATAAAATTAAATTCTATTGCTCAAGGTTCACCATTAGATGATTATTTATCGAATAATTTAAATATACATAAAATAATAATATTTAAAGATCCATCTAAAAAAGTATTAAAACAAATATTTTATGATTATTCAAATGTTGAATTTTTTTTTGAACATGAAATGCTTGAAGATATTCCATCAAAAATATTTATACCAGAACATATATTATTAAATCAAGATGAAAAAGATGAATTATTAACTAAATTTAATGAAAATGATTTATCTATAATATTAGATATTGATGTTATGGCTAGATATTATAATGCAAAAGTATATGATATTTTTAAAATAATAAGACCTAGTATATGTTCAGGAAAAAGTATATTTTATAGACGTGTTATGCCAGGAATTTTAGATATTTATTTTTAAATTAATATTAATAATTTATTTATATATTTTAAATTATAAATGAATAACATTTTTAAATTAATAAAACTCCAAGATTATACTACTATAAAATCAATTATTGAAGCCGATATAACTTTTGATATTAACATATATGATGAACAAAATAATTATTTAATTCATTATATATTATTATATAATCAGATAGAAATATTAAAAATTATATTAAATAGAAATATTAGATTAGATATATTAGATTTTGATGGAAGAACAATATTACATATTCCCATAAAATATAATTTTATTGATATATTAAAATTATTATTAGAATATAATAATAAATTAATTGGAATATCTATTATTGATATTAAAGATAAATATGGTTTATCTGCTTTGCATTATTGTATTATATTTAATAATTATGAATGTTTTATATTATTACGTAATAAAAATGCAGATATAATGAGTATAGATAATAATGGGAATAATGTAGTAAATCTTGCTTTAGAATATAAAAATATGAAAATTATTAATAATTTAATTGAGACAATTAATTTAAATACAGTTTATAATTCTAATAATGAAACTTTATTACAAATTGCAATAAGAATTAATCTTATTCCTATCATTAATATTTTATTAAATAATAATATTGATTTAAATAATCAAGAATCTATATATGGATTTAGTGCATTACATCAAAGTATAATTTATCATAAAATTAATATAACAAAAAAATTAATTAGTAAAGGTATTGATATTAATTTACAAGATTATTCAGGTAATACTGCATTAATGTATGCTATTTATGATAAATTATATGATTATATTATACTATTATTAAATTTTAATATACAGTATAATTTAACTAATTTAATTGGGGAAACTGGATTACATATTATTTTAAATAATTATAATGATTTTATAGCTTATCCCCATATTATTGAAAATATAATACAAAATACAGATTTAAATATTCAAGATAATAAAGGAAATACATGTTTATTTTATATAATACATTTTAATTTATTACATGACTATAAACATATTTTAGAAAATAAAGAATTAAATATATTTATTAAAAATAATAATAATATATCTTCTTATGAAATGATTAAACATAATGATAATGATTTAAATATTATAATAAATTCATATTATAATAATTTATTATTAAATAAAAATAAATTAATTATTCCTTGGGAAAAACAATGTAGCATTAATATTAAAATATGTAAACAACATATTAAAAATATTATAATAAAAGAAAATAGATCAATACCAAAATTAAAAGAATATAATTTAATATTAGATAATGGTATTTTTGTAAATACATGTTATTATACCGGAGCTCCAATTGATTTTTTATTTGGATTATTATTTATTTATAATAAATTTAAACATTTACATATTAATTTAATTATAGATTATCCATTAACTATTAATAATGAATTATCTAATTATTATACATCATTAGGACTCGATTATAAATTTAAATTAGATTTTTGTAATTTTGAAATAATATGGTTATATCAAAAATTAATAATTCCATCATATTTTAAATTTGAATTAATTAAAAAAATTAAAATTAGTAATTATATTATAATTCCTATTGGAATTGAAACAGAATTAGGAGCTCATGCAAATATTTTATTTTATAATATTAAAAAATCTCATATTGAAAGATTTGAACCAAATGGTGCTAATGAACCACATGGATTAAATTATAATTCTCAATTATTAGATCAATTATTAGAACAATATTTTAAAACAATTGATAATACTATTATATATATTAGAGCTAATAAATATTTACCTAGTATTGGATTTCAAATTTTAGAAAATATTAATAATATACAATCTAAGCGGATTGGAGACCCTAATGGGTTTTGTTGTGTTTGGTGTATTTGGTGGGTTTATCATAAATTAAAAAATATAAAATTAGAATCTACCATATTAGCAAATAAATTAATAAATGAAATTAAATTATTAAATTTAAATTTTAAAATACTAATAAGAAATTTTAGTAAAAATATATCAGATTTAAGAGATATATTTTTATCAAAATATAATATTGATATTAATGATTTTATTGTAGGTAATTATGATATTAACCTATTAAATAAATTAGAATTAGATATAATTAAGTTTATTTGTTAAATAAAATTTGTTTCATCAATATTTTCTTCAGAAAATTTAAAATATTGGTTAACTTGATCTTCTGTTGCTAACTCTAATAATTTTCCAATAGTTTTAATTTGTGTATCATTATTATTTATTTTTTTATTTAATATTTGAATACATGCATAATTATCAATTTCTAATGGTTTATTAGTATTTATATTAATATAAGTTAATGTATTATTCCAATATGTAGAATCTATATTATTTCTTGGTATAAAAATCATAATCGGACCATTATTAGCAACAATTAATTCTTGATTTATTACTTTAATTTGACCAATAATTATAGAATTTTCAATTGGGATACATAATTTACAATAATATGATATATTATAAATAGCACTTCCTGATAAATTTTCAGGAATCATATATCCATCTGAATAATTTGTAATTTTATATACTTTTTCTATATATCCATGCAAGTTACATTTTTTTTCTACTTTTTTTTCAAGATTAAATTTTAAATGATGGAGTATATCAGAATTCATTTGATATGGTTCTAATAATACTCTTGTATATTGTTCAACATTTTTATATGGTGATATTATATTCATTATTATATTAATAATTATAATTATTTATATTCAAATTTCAATTTTTATATATTAGTCTGATACTTTTTTCTTTTTTACTAATAAAAATGTTCCTATTGCCATTATTAGTATACAACATATATAATAATATAAACAACAACATATAGAATAATATGTATTCATATTTTGTTGACTACTTGAACCAGGTGTTATATTAAATGGTGATTGATTACTACTTGTATTTCCCATTATATTTATGTATATATATAGATATATATATAATTATATATCTATAATTTTATTAATTAAATATCTATAATTTTATTATTTAAATACTAATCCTAATATTATTAAAATAATACATAAACATATACAACAACTAATACTATAACAACAACAATTATATAAATCATTTAAATAATTTTTTTTATATTTATCTAATTCAAAACCTACTAAAAATAACATAATTATTATTATATATATATTATGATATTAATATTATAATAATAATAATTATTATTATTATAATTATACAAATAATAATACAACCACATATATAATATATATTTGAATTTGAATATTCACTAGATTGTGGATATGAATATGTTTGTATATCTGATTGTGATGGTGTTTGGATATTAGGTGGTGGTGTTTGGATATTAGGTGGTGGTGTTTGGATATTAGGTGGTGGTGTTTGGATATTAGGTTGTTGATATTGTGTATTAGGTGGTTGAGATTGTGTATTAGGTAGTTGAGATTGTGTATTAGGTGGTTGAGATTGTGTATTAGGTGGTTGAGATTGTGTATTAGGTGGTTGAGATTGTGTATTAGGTGGTTGAGATTGTGTATTAGGTGGTGGTGTTTGTGTATTAGGTGGTGGTGTTTGTGTATTAGGTGGTGGTGTTTGGGTATTAGGTGGTGGTGTTTGGGTATTAGGTGGTGGTGTTTGGGTATTAGGTGGTGGTGGAGGAAGAACATTATTTGTTTGTTGTTGATTACATGATTGATTTTGATTAAATTGATTATTAGTTCCTGATACATTAGGAGTTCCACCAATTGATGATAAATTAAAACATAATTGTGATGCTTTATTTATAGCTTTATTATAAGTCATTCTTAAATTAATATCACATCTACCATCTAAATTTTGTGCTAATAATTCTGGATCAGGTTGTGAAGTAATACTAGAACCAGTAAGAGACATAATATTACCATTTATAGTACAAATACTACTATTATTTTTTGCATTTGTGCCACATAATTGAAATGGACTATTAATACAATTTAAATCAATAAATGCATTTGTTTGTCCCACAGGAGTATTACCATTAACTGGATCAGGTTGTGGACCATATATATTATCATATAATAAATTACCATTTTTATCTGTAGTATTATATTGACTACGTGAATTTAATAAATCAGTACTTAATTGTGTATAAAACGCACCACATGAAGTACCACCTGCATATACACCTGTACCACCTGAAGCAAGTGTACCATTATAATATGCACTATTAATTGTACACAAGCCTTCAGTTGGTCCCGGACCTAATGGAGATGTAGGACCAAAAACTGTTATAGGAACACTATAACTAACAATATTATTATCTTTGTCTAATCCTAAAAGCGGAATTGAAATTTTATTTTGTAATGTACAACAAGCTCTTTTTAATAATGTTTTAGAATATAAAGATGTAGCTGAACATGGTTTTCCATCAATTGTATAATTATTTAAAGCCCAATCATTAAACCATTTACCTAAAGGAGTTGTACTAATATCTGTTGTACCACTATTAGATGAATCAGATAATACATTTCCCATATATAGTTATTTTATTATATATATTTATATATATATAATTATATATATAATTATATAATATGGGACATGGAAATAGTAAATCTACCTATACATCTTCAGATGTTCAAAATATTATGAATACTATGATAACTAATGCTACAACTAATTTAACAAATATAATTAATCAAACAACAACAGATATAACTACAGAAATAATTAATAATAATACAAGTACTACAAATGTATCACAAGCTTGTGGCAATGTTATAACTATGGGCGATATAGATATAAGTGGAACAAATAATTCTATAAATTTTGGTCAAAATTGTGCTGAACAAGTAGTATTCCATGCATGTCAAGCATTATTAAATGATAATACAGCAATGGCCAATATGGCCACACAAATTAATGATAAAATTACAAGTCAATTACAAAATAATAGTGCTGCACAAGAGTCATTATCTACACTTGCTCAATGTCAAACTGCCCAACAACAACAAGGTGGTATTACTGGTTTATTAAGTCAAATTGCAAATACATTACCTGGAATGTTGAATAGTTTAACTGGAGGAGGTAATACAGATTCACAAAATATTACTAAAGTACTTAATAATATAGGAGTTAACTTATCTAATGTGACAAATAATACAAATAATATAACAAATCAAATTACTAATAAAGTTAAAACTGGAATAACTAATACAAATACTACATCATGTAATTATCAAGCTTCACTTGTAAATCAAATAAATATGGGAAGTATTCATATTGGACCAAATGCTAATAATAATACTATAAATCTTTCACAATCTGCATCACTTAATACTGCAATTTCCTGTATATTAAGTAATATTAATGTTAATAATCTTGCAACTACATTACAAAATCAAGCAGGAGCTACTGTTTCAAATAGTGTTCAAAATACTAATAGTGTTCAAAATCAAGCATCTACTACTGCAATTGCAACACAAAGTAATCAAATAGTAAGTGATTTTACAAATATGAATAATAGTCAAATGTTAGTATGTTGTTTATCTATTTGTTGTTGTATTTTATGTTTATTAGGTATAGCTGCTGTTGCTATTAAACTTAAAATGGCAAAAAGTGGTATGGATTAATTATTTTAAGATAATATTATATACTATATATAATATTATACAAATAAATATAATTATATTAATACTAATATGATTCTGATTAGTATTAATATTTGTATAATTTTCAATAATTTGTATATCCGTTCCAAATTTATTAGTAAATGAATGTTCGCTATGAATAATTCTTTTATTTTCTTCTAACTGAAAAACTTTAATTTCTGGATATATTTTCATTATATAAGAATCTATTTGTGTATTTATAGGAAATATAGATAATAATTTATCTATTATAGATTTATCAACTATATATCCATATAATCCAAATACAGTACTATTAGGTATATTATAATAATTATTATATATTCTTGATGAATCCAGTAGATTATGATATCCTATATATAATAATTCATAATCTGGAATATAATTTAAATATGTATTAAGTTTTTCATTAAAATCATCATCAAAAAATATATCATCTTCTAATATTAATGTTTTTTTATGATTATTATTTTTAATATTTATCCATGCTTTCCTATGAGATAATGCACATCCAACAGCACCAGAAGACATATATGAACCTGGTGGAACAGTTGATATATTTAGTTCATTTAAAACTTCATTATAAGCTCTTGGAGTAATTATCTTGTCTAAATCATTATAATTTAAAGTTAACTTATCAATTCCACTAATCCGTTCAATTTCTCCGGTCCAATTTATTTTTTTTAATTGTTCTAACATGTGATTATTTCTATCTTCACGTCTATCTAAATTTATATATAATATTTTAGTAAACATTTTATATAAATTATATAGATAAAATAATTTAACAACAGAATGCAATACATCTTTTAATAGGTTTTATATTCATTTTTAATAATTTAAATGAAGTATCTACTAGTTTTTCAATCATTAATAATTTTGCTTTAGAAAGTGGTAAAATAGATGATTCTAATAATGAATCTATAGTATATTGTACTAAGTTAATAATATCTACATTATTAATTAATTCAGGTAATATATTTTTATTATATATTTCACAAATTAAATATATAATTTCTGGAATTTCATATATGTTTATTTTTCCATCTTTTATCATTAACGATATATTAGTAACAATATCTTCAAATACTTCAGCATTATTATTGATTAAATTATTTAAATATAATTTTTCTTCCTGTGATAATGTAACTCCTATTATTTTTGCGTTGTTTAAATTATCAAGCAATACCTTGGCTAAAGGCATTATATTAATTTAGAAAATATATAATATGGTATTTATAAATTATATATTTTTATAAATTATTATATTATTTGTCTAAATTATTATGTTGTTTTAAAATTATTATAATATGTTTTTTATATATATTTTTTATATATTTTGTAAAATTTTATATATTTTTTATATATTTTTTAGATATTTTATAAATTTTTATATATTTTATATTTTTTGTAAATAATAATTAAAGATATATATTAATTATAATTATATGGATTCACTACCAAACGATTTACAAAATCAATTAATAAATATAAAAAATGATGAGTTGGAACAATTTACATTAAATGGATTATCTACAATTGGAAAAATAGTAGATATTTATGATGGAGATACTTGTAGAATTATATTAATTTTTCATAATACATTATATAAATTTAATTGTAGATTATTGGGATTAGATACTCCTGAAATTAAACCATTAAAAAGTAAAATAAATAGAGATGAAGAAATAAAAAATGCCCATTTATGTAAAAATAAATTATTAAATTTAAGTACTAGTTGTGAATGTGATGATAATATAATTATGACAAAATCACAATGTAAAAAATTATTAGAACTCAATAATAAAATAATTAATATAGAATGTTTTAATTTTGACAAATATGGTCGTTTATTAGTTAAATTATATATTAATAATGATTTATCTATATCAGTAAATGAAATATTAGTTAATGAAGGATATGCAAAATCATATGATGGAGGGAAAAAAGAACAATTTACATATTAATTTTTTTATAAAATATTTATATCTATAGTAAGTAATTCTGATAAAATATATAAGTAGTGCGGAAAAATTAGGCTTATTGATTTTTTATTTTTAGTATTTTTTAATTAAAGATAATAAAAATAAAATTTATAATATTATTTATAATAATAATAATGGTTTCATATAAATATTATTTTAA
>Ga0208744_1000584_pt1 | contig 12823 bp, 10 predicted proteins | sample CryBogCBH24Aug09_FD_184620 | JGI IMG/M metagenome (GOLD analysis project Ga0208744, IMG submission 184620) | Freshwater microbial communities from Crystal Bog, Wisconsin, USA - CBH24Aug09 (SPAdes) (version 2) | ecosystem: Environmental > Aquatic > Freshwater > Lake | place: Crystal Bog...
GGCTCCGTATTTATTACGGTAATTAGTCGAAAATAGCCTACCGTAATAAATCACGGTACTAGAATTGAAGCACCGTAATTTATCACCACCGTATTTATTACGGGAGTCCGTATTTATCATGGACCGTAATAAATACGGATTTTACCGCATTTATTACACCGTAGAGTATTGTGCGTGGCTCCGTATTTATTACGGTTAAATTTACCGTAATTATTATGATAATTATGGTAATAATTACGGCAATAAATACGGTTATTTCTTTCCGTGATTTATCACGGTGGTCCTGTGATCACCGATGTGGGTACTCTAATATGAGGACAATTTTTAGATCATCTAGTCGCTAGTTGTCTCTAATTGTCAATTATTCGTCGGAAAAGTGTACGTTCATATTTACACCCATTTTTGGTAGTCCAGCATAACTATTATTGAACGGTGTCCTCGTTATATCATGACTCGCACATAGATTGTTCGATGCACCTGAACTAAAGCGACTTCGAGATGTAATTTTTTAAAATATTTCTGCGTTACACAGAAGTAATGAGCCAAAACTTGCTTGCACTAATAAAAACGTGTTTTTCCTATTGAAAAGAGGTAATGCAAATTCATAAGATCGATATATCATGACTTCGCATCTGTGTACCAAAATTTAAACACTATAGTGTCCGTTAAAGTATTCCTAAAGTGGCGTTAAAGTCCTATCTCGTGACGGCTAAAGTTTCTTGTACGATAGCTTGTTCTATGCAACTTAGTTAGTGCTTCTCAGGGCTACATATGGTATTTGAAAGGCACTTGCCTCGAGGGCGCAGCCTTCTGAGTCCTGTAAACTTGGCTTCAACTTCTCTAAATCGTTAAACACTTGCACCTCTGCCTCTTCAACTCACTTCTGTTATCTACCAAAGATTGTGTTTAGACTATGTAAACCTTTACCCTTGCTCCCCTATCCGTCGCTATCTTTTGCCGATCATTGGTTTGACTTCTCTTCTCCTGCTTGACAAAAACTCGACCTACAATCGTTTAGGGAAAGCAAAATGTGGACGGTATATCTATTATTTCTACCCCTAGAGAAATTTGTATCTAGTTGTCAATTTCTCCTCGGAAAGTATCGCATTTAGGACTTCCGACTTATTATAGCACATTTCCTTACAGTGAATAAGAAACCGTGTCGTTCCACGCTGTAAAGGCCGTTTTTCTTACTTCCTCGGTGCTTGTTTTTACTCTCTGTGAGCTCCGTCCCTGTCATTTCCAGCCTATTTAAACGCAGGGTTCCTTCTGGCTTACTTCTATTGTTTGATTTTGAAGTGTTATTCTCCTGTTTCGAGCACACTAAGTGAATCGCAACGCACTATTTTCAAACATTCAAAATCCCTGCGACGCAAACTGTAACTCGTCGACATCCGGGGGAGCAGCGAATGCGTTTTTATGCTAAAGAAAAATATCACGAAAAAGTATAAACCGAATACGCCCAAGTAACCAGGACGTTGTTTATCTTTTAGGGCGGTAGTAAGTATTCTATCTCGGAGCATCATATCTTTGAAAGGAATTCAAGGGTATTCCTCAAGGCTACGGTAATCCAGGCCTCCCACCAACTCAAATCAGACTGATTAGTTTTGCTGGCCAACCGGCTCCCAACTTGAATTCTGCAGAAAAAAATTTCCCGTACAATTTAGGTTTGGAGCACAAAGGAATTTCACTCCTCTTAATTTAATTATTCAAAAAATTGAATTTGCCAAATGTTGGCGGTATTCATATTTCAAGTTTGGAATAACACTCTAGATATTAGTTCCGCAACGACATAGCCTAAACAGGGTAAAGATTGAGCATAAATTCGAATCAGTACTGTGGTACGGATGGAAGTACAATGACGTCCCTGATTGTTTCCTGGCAGAAACTTGTGAGAAAACATTACGTTCCTTATTACAATGACACGGTATACTCACAAGACGTTCATCATTTACTACCTGGCAAGCTCAATAGCTTGGAACTGGGGAACAGTAGCACTGCCACGTTTCTCAAATTTTCTAGGAAAAGCCTTCAAGCTACCCTCAAGGAAAATGGGAGTTGGAACTTTCAATATTTGGTCGTCCTAAGATCAACGATGTTGCTCAACTGGGCTTCTCTCAGCAATTTGAAGTCCCAGCACAGAGTCCGGGACAACGTTGGGTAGAAGGCTGGCGCTGTAGCTTTCATTTCTCTGTGAAAGCGATCGTGCGAGCTTTTTAAAGGAGTGTGGTTACGTGTGGAGGTTTGAGTCCACCCCACCAATCTCGTACATCAAGAGTGAGGCGAAGCCTTTGAATAACCCCCTTACCGAACAGCTGGTTACTAACGAAGCCACGGTTCTCCACGCCATAATGATAGACCCAGTCGAAGGTGTTCGATACTCTCTGGATCACTTTGCAATTGCTTAAAAGGATCACACTAAAACCCCAGTCAGATTGCTGAGGAATAATTACCATGAACCTCGCTCATAAACCTACTCTGGGCGGTGCTTCTATACAGAGCGGAGGTAGCGGTGCTTCTATAGAGAGTGGAGGTAGCGTGGAATGGAATAGAGTCAGCATAGCTTCCATTCCCGTTCAGCGCTTTCTCTTACTCCCCTCGCCATCAGAATGGATCTCTCCTGTGCCTAAATGTACGGTACTTGTGCGGGAGCTGACCACTGGCACCAGACCATGCCCGACTCAGTCTGCCGTTGCACTCCGGAGCCTGCCATTGTGATCTAATGTGCTCTGAGAGAATCCTCCCAGGATGATGCGGGATATCGTCCCGGAGGCATTACGTCGATCCACACGGTGGCCTTGCTCACGAATACCCGGAGAAGAGGGTGCTCTTTTCCTCCCTGATGTGGCCCGACCTTAATAAATCACTTTTGCTAGGTCATTTTTCACTTTGGAGATTGTCCCTACTTCCGCTCACCCGGTCTCGGTCGAAGTGGTGCTCTTCATTCTCAATGCACGCATCATCTTATGCCTCTATCCTTATCACTCTGAGAACTTTTTGCCGCGTGATCGCTACTATGTCTTGCGAGGTTCTTGTCGAGGACGACTGTGTCCAACCCGGGGGTGGTATGTCAGGGGGGTACCAAGCGCTAACTCTTCTATCTAGTTAGGGACGTCGTTGCGTAAAAAAAGCATCCCAGAGGGAGGCCTTTCCTATGCCCTCTGGTGGAGGTCACCTTCCCCGTTCTCAACTCGGTCACGGGAATCTCCAGTTGGTACTTGGGGGCTCTAAATTATGAGGTATTCTGCGTACCGGCGTTTGTCTATACATAATAATAGTTAAGATGAATCATTTTCTGGGATTTGTTATATTCGCTGGAAACTACAGATGTCGTATAATCGTAAAATGACACTGTGACAACACTAATATTGAACCCTTTTCAAACTTGAAAGGTAAAACATGAAGACAGACAGGTTTTAGTTATTTCCGGTGGCGTTTTTATCCGCCAATAGTGTTGTTCATATTCAGATGAGTTACTCCACCACCGTAGTTTTCTAGCATGGCGATAGAACAATATTGCAGAGTGTGCATGATTGTTTAACAGCACGAAAAGTTTCGCGAGCGCATTGCTGCGGCGAGTCAAGGTAATTCCCCATCATTCACTTCAAACTCCTTGTAAATATTTCACCGATAACTTCGTGATTTCTACCAGGCTTGGACTTCAGGGTTGTATTTTGGGTTCACAAGTGCATATGAAGTGTTTTAAAAAATACCTCAAGATGGTGAAGATATTCTGGTTGACAAAATATCCAAATTTGGACAATAAAAAGTCCAAGGCAGGTAGAAATTACCTTTTTAGCTTTAAAATGAACGCGACACAAATAATGGCAGGTCGTACTTGGTGCCGAGGCAAGTACAGCAAAAGGCAAATATATATGCATACCAACATAATATGCTTTGATACTTGATTTTCCCTGTGTCCCCGATAATCCGATATGATCAGGTCAAGTTTTCAGTCATTTGTTTCGCCCCTCCCCGCGCGGTTCCAGGGTCAATCAGTCGTCCGGTGCTTCCATTGCTAGACTTGCTAGAGGTATTCATTGGTTAAATCTTCGTCGTTGCTTTGCTCTTTGTAATTGATGGGCTATGCTAAATTTCTTCTGTAGGGTGATACTTTAAGCTTTTGGGACTTGGCGTAATTGCAGCTTCACGCGAGCTACTACCTCGAGAGGGGCTGCTGGTTGCCAGAGCCTGCATCCGGGTGTCCCATCCCTGTAGGTATCAGGTACAAATTTTTCTTCCCGAGTAGCTGAAGGTGAATATGACTCTAGCGTTTAGTGTGAACGCTCATTCTTGCTAGGGTAGGAGTCAGTTGAGACGTTTCGTGTAACAGTGAGCATTTACGATGCAGGGCGCTCTCTGTCTTTATGATAGCCCTCTCTCAACATCTGATTATCCCCTCTCCTTATATCGTTGAATTGTCCGGTATCGTTCCGATCGTCACTACCTCTGTGCAGCAGCTGTGTGGTATAGTACTGGAGTAGTCCGAGTGATGCGAATCCTCCCTACGGCTATACGAACCAAAGAACAGGTTGAGAGCTTAAGATTCATATAAAAAATTGTATTGAATCCTCTGCCAGAAATGATAATAGTTAGCTAGCAAGAATTACTTTAGTAGATGTGGTAAGTAAATCTAAGTACCACCTGCTTGTAATACCCTTGAAAACTTAAACGCAATGGAGATTAGTCCCCGGCTGTGGTCGCCGTAGTCTACTCATGATGTATAGTCTCCGTTTATATTCATGGTTATGGACAGTTGATTGTAATTGGATTTTTCACGACTGTATAGTGAGTATGTCATAGCACTACAGGCCTACGCTGGACATATAGCCCAACCATAGCATATGTATATTGATAGATAATTTTTTTTTTCGAAACGAAAAACGCATGAGCAGAGCATCGCCTTTTAACTTTCTGTGATATGCCAGGAGTGTAGGTATGAAGCGCCCTGCGTTGACGTGTAATTACTACCTTTAACTTACAAGTACGCATGTAACATGCAGCTTCATGGAAACGAAAGAAGAGTTTGATATGATTTCCACTCTTGCTGACTTGCATAAGGCTACTGAAATATACCGCTCTACATGTTCTCTACTTCACATATGGAATAGAATTTACTTCGCTACTTATGTGAACTTCGTCTAACACATACGGGGCGATAATTATTCACGATATTTTCTTATCTTATCTCATAAAAGGTGTCGCTCTGCTATTATATTCCATTCCGTCTGCTCGTTCATGCTTATTTGAGTCCACTTCTGTTCAGTTCCGTAACTTTTAAGCGATTAACTGCGTTGTTCCTATCAGCATGGTAACTATTCAGGCAAGCCTCCGTCTGGTCTCCAATATACTGTTTCTGGTAGAAGTACGCAATAAGTGATGGAGGTTACGTCCCACGACATTGTTAATTTCTCGCAGTTTCGGCAGTACCTTTTCCTCAAGGACGACATTGTTGATTTCTGTTTTGTAGAGAGAATGCGCGCTGGATGAACGTCGTCCAATACATAATTATATGAGCAAAGCCATAGACTCAGTCTCCCAGCCACTAGTTAGTCACTTCTGGCAGCTTCTTGTTATTGCCTCAGTTGATGCTTAGGTTGGTCAGATATTGAGACTCACAGACTTACCCAAAAAACAAATAGAACACATTATTTGCCGCAGAATCAATTAAAGGAGGTGCCCTACAACTGGTTAATAAGTAACTGTACTTGTAGGTCTCAGAGTGACTGCACTTGTAGCTCCGTACCGCACACCAGTAACACAGAGCTAAAAACACAGGCAGCGGAAAATCTAGCAAACCCTAAACACAAAGGTCCTCCTACCTAACTAAACGTACGAGTACACAAGTGATATACGCTCGATCACCATGCCACAGGTTTGCGGCTTAATGGACTTGGTGGAGAAGATCTTCCAAAATACCAGCGTCGAGAATACTTGCGAGGATGGAGGCGGATCAATTCCAACGCGTAATACACAGCGCTTAGCTCACTCGTATATTTACCAGTACAGGGAGTAGCATCGGCGCGGGGACGATGATGAACCACCGTAACAAGCAAACCCATTATACCAACAGAAGAATGTGAAGGTCGCGGAATGTGGCTGAGACTGATAGCAGAAAACAGCGCTTTTTGGGTACAGACGACGGATGTCACTCGTAAGGATATCGTCTGGTGTTAACTTTGGCATTAGGGGAGACGGCAGGAAGCGAAGCTGATACTGCAAGAAGGCATCGTGATCGCAGCGAGGCTTTCCTTATCCCGTACTTCGCGTAAACGAGGAGTCCTCGAACTACCTCAATAGCCTGGCGGATACTGTCCAAACGAAGAACGACGCCATCCATGGCCTAGATCTGGTCGGAGTTCCAGTTTCCTAAACTGATTTTTGATTTGGAGTGATATCGAGCATGTTGCGAAGCAAGGTGAGGAGTTGATCTAGGCAACAGAGGAGGAGCAAGAGTGATATCCTCGAGGAAGCCGTCAATATCAGCAGGGCCATCAAAATGTTTTTTGAATGCCCACTAGAAGCAATAGTACGAGATCTTTCGGGCGATTGACGGGGGAAAGTAGTTGGGCTTCTTATATCAAGGACTTCCGTTTCTTATGATCCTATCTATTACAATTCACCCTTGTAAGCAGTGTCGACGACTATATGGGGAAAACCCCTGTAGTTACGTGAAGGCCCATATAGGCATAGAGTGTGTCCCTTTTTCGCACCCAAGGAGCATAATTGTTCTTCGGATAAGACGAGTGTAAGAGTGAAGACGTGCTGCGACTTATAGAGGAAGGAGGAGGGCAAGGGAACTCTCGATAGACTTGCACCATGAAGAAATACAGAAAAACCGAGAAACTGGCAGAAATATCTCCAGACAGAATGTCATAACACCGAAGTGACCAGGACAGGTCAAGTTTAGATGATGTCCGTGCCCAGGCTTAGCTTAGGTAAGTTGGGAGTATTTCAGCGAGTATTACTATCTTGGGCGCCCAAATATTGTTGCTCTTGCTAGTTGCTCGGATTTAGAAAAAACAAGATTACGAGTGCTTCTTGTTTTCTTACGGGCATTCTCAGAGCAAAATTAAATCCCCAATTAATTTATTCGATGTGAAGAAATCTTCATTACATTGCGCTACAAGTAAAACCAGCATGGGAACAACAGTAACAATTATGTTTTGAGCCGTGGTCTATGGCTTTTAATTCCAACAGCAGAGAACACAAGCATACTAGTAGCTAACAAGACAGTAGTCTAGGGAAAAATCTTCTTGGTCGCTCCTTCCTTGTTTGGAATGTTGTCTTATAATGCATTTTTATTCGGTTCCAGTTTCAAATAACTACTAAATTGTCGAAAAGTGAATTTAGTGAAACCATTCGAGTTAATATTAGTGCAGATTCTTACTGGTATCATGTTGTCTGGCAGGGCTACAACTCCAAACAAGTGCAACATCGCCACAATGGTAAGGCAAAATATTGAACGTGCCTCAAGTTAGCACTGCCGCCTTTACAATAATGGGTAGAAGTGTAAAGTCAGATACATAGACAAGTTTTATTATACATGCAACTCCTCCCGCACAACGCACAATTGTATACTGTATTCCTGGTGTGGTCTTTCGAATACATCTTCGTGGAGAGTGACGTATTACGCTTTTTTAAGAAGTAAAGTACCCTGCTGCTCGTCAATTCTCTCCTAGGAAGTCCTAATCTGACGAAAAATCCTTATCCCCCTCCTGTACTTCGCCCATTTGATCCGAATTATCGTCACCCATATCAAGTCTCAATTCCCTGTCTGTGTTATAGAGAACATCAACAAGATACAGTCCACAAGCCGGAGACGTAGGATACAGCAAGAATCGACTCCTGTCTTTCGAGTTGAGCAGATGAACCACTTCGATGGGATCGATTTCACCCTTCCCTACTTTAATCAGGACAGACACGATATTCCTGACCATTCGATACAAGAATGCGTTTGCATGTATGGTGATTGTTACGATCTGATTATTTGTCTGTGTTATAATTGAGTGAAAATAAGGCTAGAGTGATGAAGAATGTGAAAAATAATGACATACCTTCTGATGCATGAGAAAATCGTAATTCAGCTGATTCATATGAGATTCTATTTGAATTTTGTGTATCGTCTTTACGGGATTAAGGGACTGACATCCAGCGTTACGAAAAGCAGAGAAGTCATGTGTGCCTAATAAGAAATTTGAAGCCTCACGCATTTTCGCGAGATCTAGATTATGTGACAAGCACCATGACCGGTCGTCTTCAAATATGTTCTCGCTGTACCGTTCACTAGTGAGGAAAATACGATACATGTAAACTCTTCCACAGGCGTTTCTTTGGCAATGAAATAGATCGTTTTCAATCGACAGATCCGTCAGAAAAATAGGATCGCGAATTAAATGTGCATTAATTGCTTGGCGGATGGTAATAGGATGAAGTATGCGATCCTTAAACCCTCTTCCCTCCAAGTATACGTCGATATGGAAACAGTTACGTATTGCATGCACTCCAGCATCAGTTCTGCTAGATCCTATTATTTGACTCACATTTCCGTCTCCAAATAACTTTGTAAATGCATTGCTTAGAACCTTAGAGACACTAGGACGTTTAGCCTCATGGTTACTTACCCATCCACTAAAGTAGGGACCAAAATATGCAACACCTGCCTTAAGTCGCAAAATCGTGAAAAACAAAGTCAAGACAAAGTAAAATGAAAAATGAAATTTAAAATTTATAATTACGGCCTGAGTGCTATTGTTATGGCCCCGTAGTAAACTTTGAGCAAACTTCCGGTGTCTAATATCAAACTGAGAAACCATATGATCTTGACAGGTAAGGGACTACTTGTTATAGGGCCAGATTTATTTTCAGGAATATAGCTAGTTTGTTGTACTGAGGGTAAAATTTCATCAATTTTCCTGAGGATCGAGGAACATCATATTGCATAGTCTGCGTCTGATCTCCAACTCAAAATATCTGACGAAAATTATGCTTAAATCGAAAATCTTTAAAATGCGAGCACTACGTGGCTTTAGCTGCATCAATTAAATTGGGCACAATTTTTAAACGCTCCCGAGCTCCGAACAGGAATTCATCACGATGGTAATTGCTCGCACATCAGTACGTATTATTAAATAACATTGATACGGGTCACCGCTTATTCTGACTTTAAGTCATCTTCAAATATTATCTTGAACATTTAAACACCTCCTATTATAACTACCAGTATTTGAAACTCCAGCGTAATACGACCCTTTCGATTAGGTCTCGTAATACACGGAATTCTTAAGACATTTTTCATATAACTCTCCGATGCTCTTCTCGCTGCTCACGTAACGACAAACCTCCAGCCAAGCGGTTATCCCGCAGGCTCCTCGGAACTCACCCGCATTACAAACAACTACTACAGCATCGTCCCTCCCCGTCACGATATGCCGATTCGAGATATCCCACCTTCTTATTCTTATACTAAGACTATTATTATGGCTCACAGCGCTCACGCATCCTTTCTCCCGATAAGGTACTCGACATAGCACATCATGTTTAATGCACAATTTCTTACCATATCCATGAATGATCATTTTAATCGGTGTTTATAATTATACTAGCTGCATTCCCAATTTGCTACTATACGGAAGAAAAATTATACATAAACAGAAGCACTTATCACTTGGATGATTGTGACCCGTCTTTAGATTCAGTGCTATCTACATGTGTATGCCTCGGAATACAACTTCGGTATTTGCGAACATTACCTTTTGTCCGTTGCGGATATTGTAGTGTATTGAGACACGCTCCGTTGCATTCTTCGTCACCCGATGTCTGCCGCTCGGTCCCTGGACTGGTCATTTGGTACATAGGAAGTGGTTACTCGTCGAGGTCTTTTCTGCTGTTCATTTTCCTCCTCTTCTGCTGCAGTATGTTACATGAAGAGCTATGAAATTTTCCGAGAATCTGTAAATGTATACGATAAGAGACTTCCGTCTACTGTGTGCTCAAGCTCTTCGCCAAGAGTGGATGTTGCACTCGCTGAACACACCTGCATTTACTTGTACGGGGCCTGTCAGTGGGAACATAGGAAGTGGTCATCTATTTTAGGGGATGGACGGTGCGACCTTTGCCTTTCCGATGATTTTGTCTAAGTGGAATTTATACATTGCCCTCATCAGTGTACTAAACGTTTCCTTTATGGAGATGTAGAGTGGCCCTTATTATAATCCCATTTGCGGGCTCTAGATGCGGGCAACCCGCTCTACCGTTACTAGTTTGGTGGCTGACACTACCTTCTACCTTTATATTTTCTAAAGTAGGACATTTTTTATTTTGAAACCTTTTTTAGCGCTATCGCCCCATCCGTGGTTCCGAGTAACGCTTGCCTTCATTTTCGTCTACTTGCTCCACCTTACCGTGATACAAATGTGCCACTCCACGTTGGGGTTCGGTCGAAGTGGAATGACGTCACTCGGAAATTCGCGTCCTCGCTCGGCAATCTCTACTCCCTCTCGATCTCGTCCTATGTCTATTCTGAGCGACACTTGCACGAACGTCACCTGCTGGTAGGGCACAACAAAGCACAAATTTCGACTCCTGAACGGCTTCCCCTTGGTGCGTGGAAACGGTGCTGTTCCAATATTCACCTAGAAATGGATGTGTGTGATCGTCCCTCATCCTCTCCTCTGCGACTATTGTTCAGTCTTTGATGAAGTATGCTTAACTGTCCTTGTACCCCCCCCTCTGACCCCGTTGCAAAGCGTCTTATTCCTCTTCTTCTACATCTGATTCATGATACGGACGGTCACCGTCTGGTCTTGGGGAGCAGGATTTCCTCCCAGCAGGCAGCGCTTGAGAAAACTCTGGGACGATTGAAGTGAAGCTTCTTATCTCACTGTTGTGTCCGTCTCCTCCCCCGGTAATCCTGCTCCCCTGCGTAAAAATCATCCATATCGTCCTGGCTAGTGTCACCTCGGTAAGCGGTGTTTCTATGCGGTGAGAGTTAGCCTTGTCTGTCCCGGAGACCAACTTATCTTATGGAAGGAGGCGTACATCTAAATGGATGGCTTCTCCTGTCTAAAGTATGCTGCTGTCAAATCTAAGAAGGAGGCAAAGCATTCTCTGCGATCGGCTCCAATGGTCTCTTCCTCTCCTCGTAAGGGTACGTGCATTGCTGACCCAAAGCTTCCATTTCCCGTATGATCCATCGAGTGCTCCACGCTCCAAGTTATAACTCCTGCTTGGGATGTTCTCTGGGAAGAGTGGTGGTCAGTTACTGCTACATTTTGAAAACGCCACCTGCTACACCAACATCACGGGAGAGCTCACTGACCCCTTCGGCGGTTACGTAGCCATGATCCTGTGTGGCGTCTGGTACAGCACCCACACTCACTCGGACTATGCCCAGAGGAATCACGTGTATCTTAAGCGCTCTCCTTCAGTCCACGCCCCCCCCTCTCTTCGCTTGCGCTCGACGGCTTCTTGACGAGGTTCGAGGTTCAGTCTCGTCGACGGTAAACTGTGGCCATCAGTTGCACCAAATTACACATGCCGAAGCCTTCCATGGTGGCTTGTAGCAACAAGCGAGTGGACCAACCTGCGCTCCACGGGCATAAGGAACTTTCCCCTTCTCCGTGATCATTCGTCCTCTTCTACTAGCCCCCGGAGGCCTGCTCAGCGGCGGTGTAGATATTTACATGACAGTTTCTGGGTTATGGAGTCTAGAGCGAAGAGGATTTCCTTGCGTGTTGTCTCTGTTGCTGCACTCCCTAATGAGGTTTTTTCGTCACTGACACCTGACCTTATAGGACCCCTGTCCCGCTTGCGGGTGTGACATTGTTGTGGATTAGGGTCGGAATCCAGGGCGGCCTCTGAGGTTCGCCTACTAGGTGCAACGGGATTTGCCACTTGGTTTTTGGGAGGGGGTTAGTAGATGGTCTAGTCTTTTGTCATGGTGCCTGTCGTGTGTAGGTAACTATACGACATTCCCGACTTAACATTTTACACTATCTCCATAGAGGCGGACTGGAGTGGTCGTAAATTATTGAGCAGCGAATCGTAGATTGAACTTTACTGGAATTCAATTTACATGCTGCGCGCTCTACATGTGGAAAAGAAGGCACTTTGCAAATAGATTAGTCGTCCTATCTCGTACTGAAATGAATTATATTTACAAGCATTGAAAAAATTCTACAATTGTCGGCCCTTTCCCCTCAAGGCCATCATTTTAATTAACAAGAAATATATCATTTTAGTATCGTTCGGTCAACACTCTGACAGTCCTCGATTTATTCACGGTCACTCTCCTACTCGCATCTGGAGGCCCCCCCCGTGAGTGCGAGGACTCTGGTTTTGAGACTCATTTTACGGTAATCTAAGAAGCAAACAGGTAATTGTTGGTGTAAAGAATCAATTCTGAAGAACTGTATTGGTTACTTGTAGCTAGGCGTACGATTCTAGTCGTAGCTACATCGTAAATTAGTAATTGTGCTACATTTACTTCACCACCACTTGTCTACGCGAGCCTGCCAGTACTAGTACTGGAGCACTTTAAGCGAGTCCTCCTAGTTAATTCCCCAGATCCTCAGCTACCTCGCAAGTGTAGTAGCTAGTACGAATACAGTTCTGCTGCTGGGAGACTCTAGTACTCCTAGAACATTACTCGTCGCTCCTTTGGAGCTATCATCCTAGAGTTAGATACTGTTCGGACAGAGGGCTATGTCGGAATAGTAACTCTAGGATGCTAGCTTAGGCTAAAATAGTCAAAGATCTTAATCACCTTAGATTTAATATAAACTGAGAGGAAGTGAAGTAAATGTCAACGTCAGCAAGTGTA
>Ga0208744_1000597_pt1 | contig 12550 bp, 25 predicted proteins | sample CryBogCBH24Aug09_FD_184620 | JGI IMG/M metagenome (GOLD analysis project Ga0208744, IMG submission 184620) | Freshwater microbial communities from Crystal Bog, Wisconsin, USA - CBH24Aug09 (SPAdes) (version 2) | ecosystem: Environmental > Aquatic > Freshwater > Lake | place: Crystal Bog...
TGGATACACGAACGTCTCGCCCGGTCTCGGTAATGCCGTCGACTTCACCTCGTCGTTGCCTAATGCGGCTTTTTACGGTTTTCGAGACGTATTTATTAACGACGCCGAGACGCTTACTATCTCAATCTTTAACGGTACTTCCGGTCAAGTGTACGTAGCGTCAGTGACGGCCACCGTCTACAACACGGCTGCCGCTCTCGGTACGACGATTAACGCAGGGTCGTAATATGGCCGGTTTTAGCAATAGCGGTAATGCCGTCGAGATTCAGGGCGTACCCGTATCGTCGACCGCCCCGACGTCGAATCAAGTACTCGAATACAACGCTACGACCGGTCAGTGGACACCGACAACCGGTGGCAGTAGTGGCATTACGGCACTTACCGGCGACGTGACTGCTTCGGGTACGGGGTCGGTAGCGGCCACTCTCGTAGGTACTACGAACGTCGAGTCGATTATCTCCGCAAACACTACGGTCGCCGGGGCGCTTCAGACGTCAGGTGGCACGATGACGGGCGTACTTGCGTCGACTGCTTCGTATTCGTCGTCATCGAATAAAGGTGCGATCGCCGTCGGTACGACCCTGAGTTATAGCGACTCGAATGTTCCTATCACGGCGGTATCGAACGTCAACTCGTACGCCGACGTCATTATTCAGAATCTAAGTACGGGGTCTTCGGCCTACGCCGCTTACGCAGTGTCGGCCGACGGCAGCACCGCCACGGCGAGCTCGTACTACTCCGAGTATGGCATCACGTCGTCGACGTACTCGAACGGTGCGGGGTCGCTTAATCAGCCAAACACCACTTTTCTTACGAGTAATTCGATGGACTTGGCGATCGGTACAACGTCGGCGAACGCTATTCACTTCGTCACGAATAACACTTCGACCGACGCACTTACTATCGCTTCGTCGGGTGCTGTGACTATTCCCGGTGCGTTAACGGCAAACGGTACGTCGATACCCGCTAGTTCGACGTTGCTTACTACGGCGTCAACGATTAACGCTACGCAATTACAAGGCGTCTCGGTCAGCTCGACGACGCCGACCACGAGTCAAGTACTCGAATACAACGGTACGAATTGGACTCCGACAACACTTAGCCTCGGCGGTATTCCGAGCGCCGCACTGGGTACGCCGCCACCGTCATTCTGGTTTTCGAACGCTTTCGCCGAGACGTACGATATTGTGGCGACGAGTTCGTATCAAATCGGGTCTGGTGGAACGAATGTATCAACCCCGGTAAAAGGTACGGTCGAGCTCGTACCTATTTACTTAGCGTCAGGTCAAACTGTCACTAACATATGTTTTTTTGTCACGACTGCCGGGTCGTCGGCAACGATGTACGCCGGTCTTTATAATCAAGGCGGTACTCGACTTGCCGTGACAAGTTCATTTACGGCAAACGCCGCAAACACCAAAATCACCGCCGCACTTACGTCTTCTTATTCTGTCACCACAAGCGGGGTTTATTGGATCGGCTTATTAGTCACAAACGGATCAACGACGTCACCGGTGCTACTCGGAGCGAATCTTAACGTAGCAAACTACTTTAGTGTGGCACTTGCTACGACAAGCGTTATTAACTCGCTCGTCGCTACGGGCGGTACGGGGCAAACAACTTTACCGACGACTATTTCTACGGCATCGGCGAATACCTCGGGCTTTTACCCGTGGTGCGTACTTTCGTAAAAAAAAGTATAGAACTACTTTACAAAGGTCGACGGTGCTGCTACGCTTCGTACTGCGCTTACCACTTCGGTAGGCGCATACGAGAGAAAGAAGCCACCTATGGCCGACGTAGTACAAATTATTGACACCCTCGATTCGAAGACGATTCTTAGTCTTTTTGACGAAGGTATTAGCGGCAAGCGGTTCGAGTTTAAGACCGTCGACCCGAACGAAGTTGCTCGGCGTATTGCCGTTCGTGACTTGGAAGCAAACTCGCTCGACGAGCTGCTCGGTGGATCAGAGTCCGAAGTTATCTCGGGTCGTAATTACATTGGCAAGCCGTTCACGCTCGTACGAGTTGAGTGGCAAAAGTCCGACGACAAGTACGACGCAGGGCTTCCCTTTTATGCGGTCTGCCACATTGTCACGCTCGACGGCGAGCCGAAGGTACTTACCACCGGCGCTACGACCATCGTTCGCAAGCTCGCCAAGATTGACTATGAAAATTGGTATCCCGCCAAACTGAAGATCGTCAAGGGCGACAAGACCGACGCCGGTTTCGAGCCACTCGACTTGGCAAAGGCCGACTTCTAGTGCCACGTTCGCCGATCATTACCGCTCGGCGCAAGCTCGAAGAAGCCGTACGAGTCGACAAGGCGAGCGAAGTTGCTCGTCGTAAGGCGAGAGAGAATCTTTACGCTGCGATGGTGAGTGCCGTCGAAGCCGGGATAACTCGATACGCCGTCGCTCGTATTGCTGGCGTCTCGAATACTCGGGTCTCGCAAGTACCCGGTATGCCCGTCGGTAAAAACGGGCGGCCGAAGACTAGCGACGAGTAATGGCAGCGAAGCGTACTCGCCGTAGTGCTGCGGCGTGGTCGAATCTATCGGCGTCGCAGCAAGCTCGCTATATTGGCGCAGCTCGTACCGGGTCACTTACCGGTACGCCTATTACCGGTACGTCGAAGCAGGTTGCCGCCGCCGCCCGTAGGTATTACCTATCGGGCGGCGGCCTTCAGCGAGCACGTGGTCACGCTAAGCCCGCACCAAAGACTCGTGCGCCTAAAGACGTACTCGACAAACTTGCGCCACCGAAAAAGAAGGGTCAGCGCCCGACCTATAAGCCGCTAACGGCGAAGGATCAGGCCGACTTACGTAAGTGGCAGCAAAGTTCGTCGCCGCAGTGGATACGCACCGCCGGGGCAATATTCAGCGAAGACACCGCCGCAATTCTGTCAAAGCTTGACCTTCAGCCGCAAAATTGGAAGTCGGTCACGGTGTTTCAGCAGCCCGACGGCACGTACAAGGTGTATTTTGAGAGTCGCAAGGGCGGTAAAACTCGGGTAATTACCTTACTCGACCGAGCGATGGTCGACGAGCTCGAAGACTATGTAGCATTAAAAAACGGTGTACCCGGGCAAGTAGGCGCAGGTCAAGAGATCCCGCTTAATCGCCGTGGTACTGACGTCACCGCCGTACGCAGTACGACCCCGCCACCGACGGCGAAGGTCGGTAAAGCATTACCAAAGAGAAAGAGATAATGAGAGATGAGTCACGCCGCCACCATTTACGAAGCCCGAGTGAACTACGTCACGAAGGCCATCGCCGAAGTCAACGCCGTATGTAATGCCGTCGAAGGAGAATTAAAGGTCGGGCAAGTTGTCGCCAAAGACGCCGACGGTACAGAGATTGTCTTCGGTGACGAGCAAAAAGCGAGTCTGAAGGTCATCGCCGAATTGTCGGGTACGGCGGCGCAGCAAGCTTTCGAGCATTACTTATCAGTTCTCGAAGCCGCCAAGAGCGATGAAAATTGAGCCGCTTAATGCCAACGCCCCTAAAGACTACGCCCTACTGACTCCCGGACATTTATCGCTCTACGTTGAGACGAAGTGGGGCAAACAACTTTTTAAGGGTAAGCGAGACGTCGAAAACGCTCTCTCGAAGCTAAAAGGGCATACGTGCTACGTCGCTTCGAGTCTTCAGCGCTTGCGTAATTGTACGTCGGCGACGCAGTGGGTACTAAGTACGTGGCGGGGTCGAGACGTGCGTATGACGCATATACCGACCGGCGTACGGGTCACGAGCTTACAAAGTACGTTGCTCGACGCCCCCGACCAATTCCAAGCGCTATCGACCGCTTTAGAGTGGGTACACGGCTACGGCGTCGCACCCGGGTCGATATCTTCTATGGCGTGGAAGTTGCTGCGGGCGTCGCTCTCGTCAACGGTACAAGTCGGTTTCGACCCCGAGATTAGCGAGCGAGCTTTCTTCGGCGGCCGCCAAGAGATATGGCAGCCCGATACGTACGGTCACGCTAAGTCGGTCGATATTAAGGCTGCGTACCCTACGGCGATGGCCGCTCGACCTATTGCGCTTACCCTTCGTGAAGTCGACTCGTCAACGGTGCTAGACCCCGACGTCGCCGGTCTCGCCGAAGCAGATATCTACGTGCCGATACAACTCCCGTACGCCCCGCTACCGGTACGAGTGGCAAAAACGGCGATCCAATTCCAATACCACGAGATACACGGGATCTATACGTGGCGAGAGCTCGACGCCGCTCGTCGACTCGGGTGCGACGTGAAAGTCGAAAAAGTATGGTCGCCCCGTCGAGAGTTCGACCTTTTTTCGACGTGGTGGGATATGGCGCAGACCGGTCGAGAGCTGCCCGACGGCGCAGACCAATTAGCGAAGGCTATTGCGAATGCCACGTGGGGGCAATTCTCTATGCGGGGCGACGAAAGGGGCGAGACCTATTGGGTCGACGATCGAGGGTCGCACCATTACTCGCTCGATCTCGAAGCCCGTCGACTGCCGCACGTCTACGGCCTACATATTGCCGCCGAGATATGCGCCCGGGTGCGTACGCAAACACTGCTCGAAGGTCTCTACGGGGCGAAGGCGTGGGTACTTCACTGCGACACTGACGGCATTATCGTTCACGAATCTGGTCAACTGCCCGCCAATTCGGGCGAAGGCTTCGGGCAGTGGCGAGTAAAAGAGACGATGAACCAGATCGAGATACGTGCGCCGCAGTTTTACCGCTACACCAAGCCCGATGAACCGAATCGCTGGTACTACGTGGCAAGTGGTCAGACGCACGATCAAGCCGTCGCCACGTTCGCTCGACACCCGGATACGTTGACGAAGATTAGTTTTTTATCCGGATACGATCAGTGTCTCCCGAGTGGGTCATCGAGAGACGCCGACGAGCTCGGCCATTATCTCGACGAACTAGCAAAGGTGGCAGTATGACGAAGCATTTTAGCGACCGCTTACATTACGAGACGTGCGCCGGTAAATACTGTAATGCGTACCTACTTCGTAGCGAGATGGCCAAAGTCGCAGGTCGGCGAGGTTATTTTTGTGATCGCTGCCAAACAATATGGGGGCCAATAAAAAAAGCTAAATAATGCTTGCTAACTAAATACAAGTGTGCTTTACTTATCTACGTGGAATTACAAGAGAGAAAGAGAGTATCCACGATGGAAGCAAACACATATATAGAAGCAAAGCTCGTCGACGAGCACGTCGGACACATTACGACGATGGTGTACGCCATCGACCGTAATACGACGCTCCACGCTTGGACTATTTACGCCCGTGACGTCGAGCGCTTTACGCCCGGTGAGACAATCAAGTCCATCAGCGACGAGGAATACGGCGGCTTCGTGGGCAGTTTCGAGGTAGCGATGAACTACATTAGTGTTATTGCGAAAGCGCTGCTCGCTGCCGGGTGGGAAGTTCGCTAATGGATTTCGACACCGAGATTCAGCGTATTAACGATCTTTACGAAGCGGCCATCGCTAAGGCCGGTACGTTGTATGCCAATTCAGTAAAAACATTGTGCTACGAGCGAGACGTTCAGATTGAGCTACTGAACGTTATTGCCGCCCGAGTAAAGGAGTTCGAGGTATGACGTGGATTAGCGCCGTATTTATTGCGTCGACCTTTTTTATGATTGGTCACGACGTCGCAAAAGACCGTATCGAGAAAAGAGTTCGAGAAGAAGTGCGTAAGCAGCTTCGTCACTATCGCCCGACGGCCGACGCTTATGTCGACCCTTTAAAAAATCGGGAAGGTCGCTAATGACGTACGAGTTTAGCGCAATATGCGAGACGTGCCTATACGAGACTGATCGCAGTACCGATATGGCTTACGTCAAAGGGTACGCACGATTCCACTCGCTACGTCGCCCCGGTCACGTACTTTTATACCGTACGCACGAATCGAACGAAGGAGAAGCTAATGCCACTGCGTAAAGGGTCATCGAAGAAAATCATCGGGGCGAATATTCGCACCGAAGTAAAAGCGGGCAAGCCCCGTAAGCAAGCGATCGCTATCGCCCTACGGGTGGCGGGGAAGAAGAAGAAGAAGTGACGAATCTCGAACTACACGAGCTTGACACGATGATTCACCGCCTCTCGATGAGAGTCGTCAAGGCCGAAAAGCAAAGTCGGACGGCGAATAATATGTACGAGTGGGGCTTAAAAGACGGGTCAGAGATGGCGCTGGTAATGCTTCAGGCATATCGGGATCGCTTCGCACCGACCGGGCAAGTTGAGCCGATTAACGAAGGGCGCTAAGATGGCGGCGAGTGCGTCTCTCGTCTAGTAGGTGGCCTATTTAGTCTCTCTACGTACTCATACATAAATTGCCCGGGCGAGCTCTACAAAAGCTGCCCGGGCAATTTATTTTCATAATGACTTGCGACGGTCGAATTAGGTTGCTATAGTCCGTATCGACTGTCGAATTAGTCAAAGGAATATTAACTATGCCGACGAAGCGTATCTTCGATCTAGTAGTTCTGTCTTCCCTTCTTCTTCACCCGGCGGTCGGACTCGTAAAGATGAGTGCTCGTCGCTGGGCTTCGGAGTCGGGCGCTAAGAGCGTTCTTGGTGACGCATTGGTGGTAGGTCTCTAATGGCTGGACAGATGACTACAGCACAAGAAGCGGGTCGCCCGCAGCCGCAGACGACTATTGAGTCGGGCGGCGTATTTATTCGTAATGCGCAAGCCGGTCGAGCACCTCAGTACAACGCTACCGGTCTGGCCTTCGGATCGACCCTTACGCAGCCCCTCGTAGCTCGCCCCGGATACTTTCGCAACTTTCGAGTGACGACAACCCTTACGACCGCCGGTACGATTACGAGCGGTACGCTCGCAGCCGACGCCCCGTACAACGTCACGAGCCTTATTCAGATGAAAGACGCTTTCGGTACGCCGATTATTGTCGGTGACGGCTACTCGGTCTCGAACCTGATTCCGCTTTTCGGTGGTGCGTTCGGTCTGAACAACGGTACGAACTCGGCCGCAGCGCTGCCGTCGTACTCGGCGATTAGTGCTTCGACCGGTGCGGGTACGTTCTCGTACTCGTTGCCATTGGAGTTCTCGAAGGCCTACGGTGTACTCAGCGCTGCTAACGCTTCGCTGCTGCCGACCCTTCAGTTTAACTTTAACTCGGCTACGAGCGTTTTCGGTTCAGGTTCATCGGGTACGTACCCTACAATCGGTCAGCAGGTCGACTCCGACTTCTATTGGCTGCCCGAATCTATGGGCGTCTCGAACGAACCGCCCGGGCTTGGCACGACCCGTCAGTGGCAGGTAGTTCAGGCGAACCCGACCGTACCTTCTGGTCAAAGCGCCCGAATCCAATTCCCCCGTCTCGGTGGATACCTTACGGACGTAATTGCGATCGCTCGCGATTCGACCGGTGCTCGTACCGACGGCTATTGGCCTAACCGACTTCAGTGGTACGTAGACGGCGTGCCACTCATAGATACCACGATGCCCGAGCTTTACGACGATATGGCGATTCAGTACGGCTTTAACTCGGCCGTATCGAGCTTCGCTACTCGCCCGACCGGTGTTATTTCGTTCTGCCGTCGTACGGCGCTGGCGCAGCAGTCCCTCGGTCTGCTCGACACCGGCGAGACGTATCTGTCGACGAACCCCGCTACGTTGCTCGAACTGAACTTCGCCCCGGCAGGTTCGGGAAGCAACTCACCGGCGACGATCTCGTGCTTGGTCGGTCAGGTAATCCCTACCGGTTCGCTCATTACCGGTCTTCCCGAAGTCGGCTAGATAAGCGATGGGCGGCCTTAATCTTCGAGTGGGTGGCTTCGGCGGTACGTCGGCGACCATCGCCCCGCAATACGGATCAAGTCAGAGCTATATGTCTGGTCTCGGTGCGTCGGGCGCTGCGTTCGCTGGCGTCGCCACGAACCCCGTACCTACTCTTGGTCAAGCAGTCAGCCCGACTCACGGCTTCGGCCTTGCCGTATGGCTTGGTATCGGTGCTATCGCCGGTCTGGTAATGCTTCGCTATTCACTTCCAAACTAAAGAAAGGATATAGAGATGAACACTCGATCGCCTCTATTCTGGGTTGCTGCTACTCTGGTGGGCGTCTACGCTTATCACCACTGGGTTAAGCCTATTCCCGGCGCTAAGTCAAGCAACTAGGTCGCACTAATGCTCGTAGTAGGTCTCGCCGTCACTCTCGTAGGGTATAGCGTGGCCTACTACGGCATTACGCAGCTTCAGGGCGGGAATTGGGGCTATTGGGATCTCGTACTCCCGCAGCGCTGGCCGCAAAAAGCCGACGTACCGAGAGACGCCTAATGGCTTCCCCGCTACTTGCCCCGGCACTTGCCGAGACAGCACTTATTATTTATCGTGACGTGCGTAATGGTAAAGCCGATTCCTACCCGATTAAATACTTGCCGCTTCCAAGTCAGCTCGTAAGTGTGACGGTCGTATTCGGCGGGCTTAGTCTGCTACCCGATCGGGCTAGTCGACTCGCCACTATTGCCGGGTGGGGTTTCGTTGTAGCGACGGCTATTCAGATGTATAGTTCTAATCGTAAGAGCGCAAATGGCTAAAGGAAAACAATTTATGAGCGGCATTATCTCTATCGCAACTCTCATCGTCGGCGGTGTTATCATCGCCGATATTCTGACGCACCCCGCCGGTACTGCGGCCGCTTCGAGTGGTATCTCGAACCTTTGGTCGACCTCAATCGGCGGCCTTCTCGGATCAGCACCGAAGAAGTAATATGCGTACGCAGATTCGCACCCTACAAGTACCGACCCGTAATGCGGGTGCGTTTATGCCCGTACCCGCAGCAAACTCGACCGCCGAGTTTAACGGTCAAAACATTGTCACGGGATACCCCGGTAATCGTGCCGTACCCTCACCTCGACCCGCAGCTATGCGAGACGGTTCGTGGGGCGGTCAGTGGCAAAACTCGTCGCAGTCACCCGACTACTTCTTGCCCTCGATCTACACGGTTCGACTTAATAACACGATGCTATTTAACGGCGACGTGCGTATCACGAACGTATCGCCCGTACCCGCTACCGGTATCGGTGCGACGGTGCGAGCACTATTTAATAAGCCCGTCATCGGCGGTAGTCGAGTCACTCGGGCAGTACGACCCTTTACGCAGTGGGCGACGTACGGTAGTGGGGCGTCGAACTAATGGCAAGTATGCGAGATACCCCTACGCCCGTGAAGTCGGGTGCGGTAATGGCCGCACCGACCACGGCGACGTCGGGCAACTACGTCACCAAGCAAAGCAGCGCCCGAGCTGCCGATTCGACCGCAGCGTCGATGAAGACGGCCGACGTATCGACCTCGGGGGCGCAAGACTTGTCGAGCGGCGATCTTACGAAGGCTACCGGTCTACAAAGTCAATTAAACGACCTTAAAGCTCGTCAAGCCGACGAGCAAAGGCAACTAAACGAACTGAAGAACACGGCGGCGAAAAGTACGTCGGCTATTGCGAACGACACTGCGCAGCTTGCTTCGGCGAGCGCCCCATCGGGCAATACGGCGTCTACCTCGACGCCGACGGGTCTTTCGTCAATTCTCGGATCGTCGACTACTCGCACCGTAGTTATTATCGGTCTCGTTGTCGGCATCGGGTACTATCTGTATCGTCGCAATAAAGAAGGTCAGCCGATCTTCGGTGGCGAAGGTGATCAGTAATGAAGTTTCTTAACGCTATTGGTACTGAGCAATTCACCCCGGGTCAGGCGTATTTTCGTATTCATAACGCAGGTGGTCGATTCCCCGCCGACCCTACGGTAAATCGGTATCACACCGGTTTTCACGTACGTACGAATACCGACGGTACGGTCGACCTGATTCGTCTCGAAGCAGGTCTTAACGGGTGGCAAGACTTGGGCGGTAAAGGTGCGTACGACGTGCGGGCGGGTTTCTGCTAATGGCCGTCAACTTCACTCGACCAATTACGCACAACGTCAATACTCGTAGCGTGAAGTACGTACCACTCGGCGTCTCGGCGTCGACGGTGCTTACTATGCCGACCCCGAAGGGTATTCGTCAGCCCGGTACGAATTACATTCAGTACCTTATGAGCCCGACCCCCGTAAAGGGCGTCGGCGATCCTCGTATCTTGGGTACTCGTACCAAGTACCTACAGAATCACACAACGATTACGGACTAGCGACGTGGACACACGAGCTACGCAGCGAATTACCACGATTATTCTTCTTATCGGCGAAGCGTCGGGCGTCTTCGCCGGTTTCTGCCCATCGTGGTTCACGGTGGCGAGCCCCTTCTTTCACGAGCAAGAAGCAAAATCGGGCAATATCTCTCGTATTCGAGCGGGCGAAGTAGCAGCGACGGCGATCGTTATTGCCACCGGTGCGGCCGTCTCAACTGCCCTCAAAGACCCCGTACCATTCTGGGCAAGCGTCGCTATCTCGGGCGTCTTTATTGTCGGCTACGAGTATCAGATACGCAACCCTTCGACAAACTCGGGCAGCTCTACCGAGTCGATATGGACTCGCCTAACGAAGAAGTCGTAGCGTGGCCGGTTCGACCTCGACCCCGACGAGCGGCGGCGTCACCGACGTAAAGACACTCGACCCTAATGCCCCGGCAAACTTTACGCAGGGCGGGGCGTACTACCTTAATCAGTTCCCTTCGTGGGAGTATTGGACACTACTCGCCCTACGAGCACCGACCAGTATTACAAACTTACAAGCTCTTAATTTATGGGCTCGTAGTGAAGGTGTACCGGCGAAGCAGAATAACCCGCTCGCACTTGGCGACTCGGTAAAGACCGAAGGTAATCAACCGACGTATCCGACCCCGAAGGCCGCCGGGTCAGCAATCGCCGCACAACTACTCAACGGCGACGCAAGTTTCGGGTACGGCAAAATAGTCGCCGCATTACGAAGCCCCGACTCAACGCTCGAAGATATATGGCGAGCGGTCAACGAATCGAAGTGGTGTAATGGTTGTCAAGCCGGCACGTATCCGACGGCACTCTACGCCGCCCGTGGGCAAAGTCCGTGGTCGATCCCTATTGGCAATACGCAGGGCGTCGACGTGGGTATCGGGTCGAATCCCGACTATACCGGTTGTGATTCCAATCACTCGATCCTACAATTACCCGGGGTCTTTGGTAATGTCACCGTACTTAATCAGTGTCAAGCAAAGGCGATTATCGGCGGTCTACTTGCCGGTGTGGGCGTCGCTATCTTCTTCGGTGGCGTAGCTTTAATAATCGCTAATGCGGGCGACGGCAGTGTCACGAAGCAAGTCGTAAAGGGAGTCGGCGACGCAGTGACAAAGCCCGCCACGGCCGTTCGAGACGGACTAAACGCCATTACTGACTCGGTGGCTAATCGACGTATGCGAGCAGACGACGCAGCTCGTCAACGGTACGCCCGTAATCAAGCGTACGAAGCGTCACGTCGACCCGCACCGACGCCACCAAAAAGCGAACGTGATCAACAGGTCGAAGATATCGAACGTCGAGCGTCTACAATGAGACCACGAGCGGTCTACCGTCAAACACCTTCAGCACCCGCTAAAAAGCCCGCTACGCCCGTACAAGCCCGACCCGAGACCCGAGTACCACGTAAAGAAAAGAAGCTGCGAGCGAAGCCCTAATGACGTTCGTAGGCGGCACAAGGTATAACGTCAACGCCGCTCGGGGCGGTGCGTATCAGCCGATTAACTACACAATCGTTGCTACGGCCGACTCGACCGGGGCAGCGACGTTTTTATTCGACGCCGTGGCTTTATCGAATACGTGGACACTTACCGTAAATGCGGCCGACGCCCCCGATACCGCTCGCTTTACCGCTCTCAGTGGTGCGACGGCTTTCGGTCAATTTAAAGGCTCGAACTCGTGGGGGCCTATTCAGCTACAAGGTGGCGACCGACTTCAGATATCGGCAATCGGACTTATACCCGGCACGATCTATCAAGTCGCCGGGTACGGATACTGTAATGTCGTTAATGAGCCGGAGATTATTTACCCGGTAGCGTACGCCGATACGGTCACGAGCTCGACCGAGCAAATCTACGTAGGTATGGGGCAGATACCGACAACCGGCCTTACCCTTACCGTGCCAATTCAGCCCTCGTACCGAAGTCTCTACGTTGCTCTACAAGGTACGAACGGACACCCGGCAAGTAATATCACCGTGACGGTCGTAGGCAATTCGTCAGGCTTCGTTTACTCCGTTATTCCCGTACCGTATAACGCACTTGCTTACGAAAACGTCTACCGGATACCACTTCTTACCCTGAACGATACGACGGTCGGCTTACAATTTACGAACGCCGGTACGACCGCTATAAATTATTGGTACGGAGCAGACTTGGCCGACGTCGACGTCGCCGTCTATCCCGAAGGAGAGTTCGACGTCACGGTCGAGACGGCCGACGGCGTACCTATTGACGTAGTGAACTACGGCGGGCTTAGTATTGCCGGATTAACGACCACGGCCACCGGTACGGCACTACTACTCGCCGCACCGCCGAGCGGCAGTGTCTACCGTATTCAGTCGGTCTCAATGTACTACTCCGGGTCGACCACGCCGACAAACGGCCGTATG
>Ga0208744_1000605_pt1 | contig 12395 bp, 10 predicted proteins | sample CryBogCBH24Aug09_FD_184620 | JGI IMG/M metagenome (GOLD analysis project Ga0208744, IMG submission 184620) | Freshwater microbial communities from Crystal Bog, Wisconsin, USA - CBH24Aug09 (SPAdes) (version 2) | ecosystem: Environmental > Aquatic > Freshwater > Lake | place: Crystal Bog...
TAAAAACCTTGTCCGGTTATGAGGATCATCCTGGATTCCCTGCGACACGATCGCTAAACCCCACGTCTGTGCGGCAGCATCACTGGCAATGCCAGCAATGGTTGAATCAAGAGAGGCCAGGCGGGCCGCCTCGGCGTTGCTTGAGACAGGCTCTCGAGCAATGCCCGGATAATGTGCGTTCAACCATCCTTGGCACTGTGCCAATGCCTGCGGGTGCGCCATGATCTTGGCTACGCCGTCCATCCTGCCGTCGCGAGTCATCAGACAGTGCCGGATCAGAATCGAATGTTCTCCAATAATGTCCACGTTTGACTCACGCAACAGATCCAGCGTTCGATTCACAGCACCTTCGGTCGAGTTTTCGACAGGTACCATCCCCACCTGGGCGCTGCCAGATTGGACTGCGCGAAACACTTCATCAAAAGAAGGACAAGGTAGGCTGGAGACGGAATGACCAAAATGTTCAAACGCAGCTTGCTCGGAGAAAGAGCCGGCTGGGCCAAGATAGGAGACTGTCAACGCTTGCTCGAGTCCACGGCAGGCGGACATGATCTCAGTCCAGATGGACGAGACGGCGTCAGCGGGCATGGGGCCAGCATTTTTTTCTTGTAACGCGCGAATCACTTGTGACTCGCGCTCTGGCCTCAAGACGGCGCTTTGCTCATGATGAGCGTGCTTTGCCTCGCCCACCTGTTGAGCTGTAAGAGCGCGTTGATTCAACAAATCCAGGATCTGCGCGTCGATTTGATCGATACGCTCCCGCAATGGAATCAACTTGGCTAAAAGCGACTCATCCATGGGCCTGCTCAAACTCATCAAGATATTCAATCAAGGCCTGAACCCCTTCTATCGGCATCGCGTTATAGATCGAAGCGCGCATACCACCCACTGTCTTATGACCTTGCAAAGCCATCAAACCGCGCTGCTCGGCGCCCTGGATAAACGCACCATCAAGCGAACCATCTTTTAAGAAAAAAGGCGCATTCATCCTTGAGCGAGCAAAGGCATGCACGGGCGCCAGATAAAAATCTGAACGATCCAAACGGTTGTAGAGCGCAGTTGCCTTAGCGATATTTGCCTGTTCGATAGCAGCCACACCGCCCTGCCGTTTAAGCCATTTAAAGACCAGCCCTGCGATGTATATCGCATAGGTTGGAGGTGTGTTGTACATCGAGCGCTCACGAGCGACGTTGGTGTAGTCGAAAGCAGTCGGGCATATCGGTAGCGCGTGACCAATCAAGTCGCGTCTGACAATAACAATGGTGACACCTGCCGGGCCAGCATTTTTCTGCGCACCGGCAAAAACCATTCCTGTGCGTGATATGTCCATCGGACGGGATAGAAAATGCGAGGAGGCGTCAACCACCAAGGGAACATCAGGTGCGCCAAGATCAGCCATACGGGGCCAATCGGCAAACTCAATGCCCGCAATGGTTTCATTACTGCACAGATGCAAATAGGAGGCGTCAGGGTTGACTTGCCATGAAGAGGGCAAGGGCATCCAGGTGCCCGGTGCAACGGTGTTACCGTTAATCACCGTCTCAGCGGCATTACTGGCCGCGACGCTGGATTTGCCGTAGCGCTGACACTCTTGCTGTGACTTGGTTGACCAGATACCAGTTACAACAAAATCCGCCGAATGGCTTGGCCGTGTCGCGAGCAGATTCAGCGGCACAATCGCGTTCTCGGCGGTTGCGCCGCCCTGCATGAATAACACGGCATACTCTTCTGAAATGTTGAGCAGCTCGCGCAAATCGGCTTCTGCCTCATTGCAGATTTGTGTGAAGTGTTTGCCTCTGTGGCTCATCTCCATCACCGACATACCCGAGCCGCCCCAGTCGAGCATCTCGTCAGCTGCTTGTTTTAGTACAGCTTCGGGTAACGCAGAGGGGCCGGCAGAGAAATTCCAGTAACGCGCCATGACAATCTATACCTCTGTTCCGGTGATGGCTGCATCATCTTCATCGCCGTCAACGTCTGCATCGCTTTCAGCAACGCGTCGCACACCTGACAACATGCTGCCATCATCCACACTGATCAAGGTGACGCCTTGCGTAGCGCGACCCATCTCACGGATCTCGGACACGCGAGTGCGCACGAGAACACCGCCCGTCGTAATGAGCATGATTTCGTCAGTCGTGTTGACCAAAACTGCACCGACAACTTTGCCGTTACGCACCGTCGTCTGAATCGCGATCATTCCTTTAGTACCGCGACCGTGTCGGGTGTACTCGCCGATGGGAGTTCGCTTGCCGTAGCCGTTTTGACATGCAGTCAGAACAGTTTGACTTTCGTCACCAGCGACGAGCATGGCAATCACGTTTTGACCTTCTTCGAGCATCATGCCCCGCACACCGCGAGCGTTGCGGCCCATCGGTCGGACGTCATTTTCATCAAAGCGCACTGCTTTACCTGAGTCAGCGAATAGCATGACGTCATGCTTACCGTCCGTGAGGTCAGCCCCAATCAGGAAGTCGCCCTCATCCAGATCAACAGCAATAATGCCGGCTTTGCGCGGATTTGAAAAATCGGACAGAGGTGTTTTCTTGACTGTCCCACGCGACGTTGCCATGAAGACAGTCTGGTCATCACTGAAGGCCTTGATTGGCAGCACGACAGTGATTTTTTCGTTATCAACTAACGGGAACATATTGACGATGGGTCTGCCGCGCGACAAACGGGTGCCTTGCGGGACTTCCCAAACCTTCAACCAGTAGACACGGCCGCGGTCCGAGAAGCACAGCAGATAGTCGTGCGTGTTGGCAATGAACAACTGATCAACCCAGTCGTTTTCTTTTGTCGCAGTCGCCTGTTTGCCACGCCCACCACGTTTCTGTGCACGGTACTCGGACAATGGCTGACTCTTGATATAGCCGGCATGAGACAAAGTCACGACCATATCGGCCGGGGTAATCAAGTCTTCAGTGTCGAGCTCAGTCGCATTCATTTCAACATAAGAGCGACGTGCGTCTTTTGCATTAACTGAAAACTCGGTCTTGATTGCGTGCAGCTCATCGCCGATGATGGCGGTAATTCGCTCGGGTCGTGACAAGATATCCAACAAATCAGAGATGGTGTCCATCACTTCTTTGTATTCGTTATAGATCTTGTCTTGCTCGAGGCCTGTCAAGCGCTGCAAGCGCATATTCAGAATCTCTTGCGCCTGAGTGTCACTCAAGCGATAGAGGCCATCGGCCTGCAACCCGTAACTATCCGGCAGATTATCGGGGCGATAGGCTGCCCGACCGCCAACTGCCTCATCGTCCGCACGTGACAGCATCTCGCGCACCAATGACGAATCCCATGACCTGCTCATCAAATCCTGACGCGCAACGGGTGGCGTTGGAGCGGCTTTGATGATTGCAATGAACTCGTCAATGTTAGCCAGCGCAACCGCTAAGCCCTCAAGCACATGCCCACGCTCTCTGGCCTTGCGTAACTGAAACACCGTGCGACGCGTGACTACCTCGCGGCGATGCTGCAAGAAGTACTCAACCATCTGTTTGAGGTTCAGCAAGCGAGGCTGGCCGTCAACCAAAGCTACCAGATTCATGCCAAACGTATCTTGAAGCTGGGTGTTTTTGTATAGATTGTTGAGCACAACCTCAGGCACTTCACCGCGTTTGAGTTCAATGACCAGACGCATACCGTCTTTGTCTGACTCGTCGCGGATATCTGAGATACCTTCGATTTTCTTTTCGTTAACCAGCTCAGCAATGCGTTCTTGCAGCGTCTTTTTGTTTACCTGGTACGGCAACTCATCGACAACGATTTGTTGCCGACCAGCTTTGTCCATATCTTCGAAATGTGTTTTGGCACGCATGATGACGCGTCCACGACCGGTGCGGTAGCCCTCTCGCACGCCAGCAATGCCATATATCGTTGCGCCTGTGGGGAAGTCGGGTGCAGGGATCAACTCGATCAATTCGTCAACAGTGCACTCTGGCTTGCGCAGGCAGAAGAGGCAGCCATCGACAACCTCAGCCAAATTATGGGGCGGGATATTGGTTGCCATACCAACGGCAATACCCGAGCTGCCGTTTACCAACAAATTAGGCAAACGCGACGGTAACAATAGTGGCTCGTGCTCACTACCATCGTAGTTTGGTCCGAAATCGACAGTTTCCTGGTCAATATCAGCTAATAGCTCATGCGCAATCTTGGCTAGACGTATTTCGGTGTAACGCATCGCGGCAGCGTTATCACCGTCGATTGAGCCGAAGTTACCCTGGCCATCCACCAACATGTAACGGAGCGAAAAGTCCTGTGCCATCCGCACAATGGTGTCGTAGACGGCTTGGTCACCATGAGGGTGGTACTTACCGATTACATCACCAACGATACGGGCTGATTTTTTGTAAGCACGGTTCCAGTCATTATTGAGCTCGTGCATCGCAAACAATACGCGACGATGCACAGGCTTTAAACCATCCCGGACATCCGGCAGGGCGCGCCCAACGATCACGCTCATTGCGTAATCCAGATAACTGCGGCGCATTTCTTCTTCCAGAGAGATCGGAAGCGTTTCCTTGGCGAAGGAATCCATATATTTAACCAATACAAAAAGCTGCGGTTAACGCCCTAACCTTTTTATACCCACTAAAAACTTGAGGGGGGGGGGGGTACACAAAAGTTAACGCTCGAAGGTAAACATAGAATTCTACACTTGTGATCGCTCAAATCCCCTAACCGGCAACGGCTGACGGAACCTTACGCAAAATGGATGCTCCAAGGCGAGGTGAGAGCGAGCTTGTTTGCCAGCAAATATGTCCGGTTTATTTCGATTCATCAGGATAAACCCGATTTATTGTTGTCAAAAACCAACACGAAATGGCATTCAGACCCAGAAATACGTGTAACAAGTGGAAACTGAGGGCTTATGGAAAGCAAAAGATAAATAAATACCGTAAGATTCATGTCAGCACGCAGGAAAACCAGTGTGTAATTCTTTGAAACCTGCTCTTAGCGTTGCTATACTGGCCCCGTTTCCTGAATTATTGCGGCGGGGGTTCGCTGCTAGTCACACTTTTAAGCTTTATGCTCAACGAGGAGAAACATGAACAAGCCCTCCAAATTCGCTCTGGCACTCGCCTTCGCTGCTTTCACAGCAACAGGCGTAGCTTCCGCGCAAACGGTAGACAACTGGAATAACGGCGACGGTACGCTCGTCTGGAAAAACGTCGACAGCACATTGTGCTGGCGTGATGCAAACTGGACACCAGCGACAGCTGCTCCAGGATGCGATGGCGCAGTTGCTGAAGCAAAGCCTGCTGGTAAAGGCCTCGAGAACAACAAAGTTGTTTTCAACGCTGATGCATTCTTTGACTTCGACAAAGCAATCCTGAAGCCTGAGGGCAAGAAGTTGCTGGATCAAGTCGCTGCCCAAGCTGGCACGATTAATCTTGAGACCATCATCGCTGTGGGTTACACCGACTCTATCGGTAGCGATGCTTACAACGTCAAACTGTCACAGCGTCGCGCTGCAGCAGTCAAAGCGTACTTGGTCACCAAGGGCATCGATGCTAACCGTGTTTACACGGAAGGCAAAGGCAAGACCAACCCAGTTGCTGACAACAAAACAGCAGCCGGTCGTGCCAAGAACCGTCGCGTAGAGATCGAAATCGTCGGCAGCCGCAAGTAATTGATGCGCTGTCGTTAGGCAAGGGTTAAACCCCTTGTCTTCGATCTAAAAAAGGTCTCGCTTGCGAGGCCTTTTTTTATTGTTAGTTTTAGTTTGACTTTGGTGTTTCATTCTTACTCAGTTCACTTTGCTGTAACCTGATAGTTTTCCTGCGCTTTGCTTGGTCGTTTAATATGCAAACTGAAACATCTTCTGCTATTGGTGCTGATCCCTTGGCATCTACCCCATCTAACGTTGATCAAGCTGAGCTAGACAAATTTAGTGCGCTGGCATCCAAGTGGTGGGATCCTAATAGCGAGTTCAAGCCGCTCCATGCCATCAATCCGCTTCGTCTGGACTGGATAAAGGGAATCGTGGGCGATCTGTCAGGTAAAAAAATACTTGATGTGGGTTGTGGCGGAGGCATCCTGGCCGAGGCAATGGCCAGGTCGGGTGCGCACGTTACAGGCATTGATCTGGCAGAGAAATCACTCAAAATTGCCAAATTGCACGGGCTTGAGTCAGGTGTGCAAGTTGATTATCGCAACATCAGCGCGGAGGACATCGCGACTGAACAAGCTGAAAGTTTCGACATCGTTACTTGCATGGAAATGATCGAGCATGTCCCGGATCCTTCATCCATCGTTCGTGCCTGTTCGCAATTGGTGAAGCCAGGTGGTTGGGTGTTTTTCTCGACACTTAATCGTAATCCTAAGTCATTTTTGTTTGCGATTGTTGGTGCAGAATACATTCTTGGCTTGTTACCCAAAGGCACGCATCGCTGGCAAAGTTTTGTTAAACCAAGTGAGCTTGCACAAGCCGCACGCGGAGCGGGATTAAATCTTGTTCACGTCAAAGGGATGACTTATAACTTGCTCACACAAGTCTATTCGCTCGGCAGTGATACCAGCGTCAATTATTTGATGGCAACACAAAAATGACAGGCCTTGTTCTATTCGATTTTGACGGTACCTTGGCCGATACGGCACCCGATCTTGCCGCAGCGGCAAATCGGCAGCGTACTCGTAAGGGATTAGAACCCCTATCCTATGAGGCTTTAAGGCCTTTTGCATCCGCAGGTGCGAGAGGCTTGCTTCGCGCGGCACTCGATATGAAAACAGATCATCCTGAGTACGATGACCACCGTAAGCAGTTTTTGCAAGACTATGAAGCCGCGATGACGGTACATACAAGATTGTTCGACGGCGTGCCTGAGCTTTTGTCACAAATTACTGCCGCCGGATTGACTTGGGGGATTGTGACAAACAAAGCAACTTATCTTGCCGCACCTATCGTCTCTGCCCTTGGTTTAAGTAACGATTGTGCCGTGCTGGTCTGTGGCGATACAACCGCTCATGCCAAGCCTCATCCCCTGCCCCTTCAACACGCTGCGCAAGAAGCTGGTTTTTCGGTGGATCGCTGTGTTTATGTGGGTGATGATTTGCGCGATATCCAGGCAGCACAAGCTGCCAATATGATTTCGGTTGCAGCAGGATATGGTTATTGTGGCTCTGAGCATCCCGTTGAAACCTGGGATGCCGATCATTACGCAGCAACGCCCTTAGAGATATGGCCGATTGTGCAACGATTGTTTACACAAGCCTAAGTTCGTTTACATGTTGCGCGTCTTATTTCCGACATAGTTCGACTACAATAGCGCTATTGGGGCCGATCCGGATTCGACGTGGGTCACGACTCAGTGCAGGGCATGTCGAGCACCAGTAAGCTCGTAAATCCACTGGAAACAATACAAACGCAAACGACTCGCGTTTCGCTCTGGCCGCTTAAGCGGTGAGCCGCTGCACTGATTTGTCTTTGGGTCAGGTGGGTAAAACCACAGCAGCGTCATCAACAAAGAATCGGGGTTTGTCGGGTCATTCGTCAAACGCTTAAAACCAAGTGAATCGCCAAGGAAAGGCCTGTCTGTTGGCATAGTCCGAGGTTAAACAAAAAGTGAACAGACTACACATGTAGAACTGCCTGCCTAGGGCTTGCGGACGGGGGTTCAATTCCCCCCGGCTCCACCATTACCGCACATACCAACCCTTCGGGGTTGGTATTTTTTTGTGTGCAGGTTTGGGTTAATGCGGGTCTGTGGGGAGTGTTGCGGACTGCGGAGACGGGGGTTCGGGGCGGTAAAAGAGAGGGTTTTGTCTCTGGGGGCGGATAGTCTCTGGAAGTCTGCGCTGTGGATATGAGTCGAAGTCCGCGAGCGGTTTTTGATAAACCCTTTAAAATCAATGTGTTACTTGCGGACTGATCGAGCGAGTTTTTGTGCGGCATTGGGTAGCAAAGGAGACTGCGCCGCGGCGGTGTGGCGTGTGGTGAGACACTGATGTATTCATACTGCTCACCTCAATAAGACAAGTCGTCGCGTCAACTATTTCGCATAATCATTTAATCTCTAAGAAGAAACCAATTGATCAGAGCGAAATCGTAAATTTGTGGAGCTGTTCTATGGCCGTGCTGTGTGAAGCGATATCAGTCATCATCAGGCGTGATTCAATAGATAAGTTCTACCAAGGCGGCTGGTTAGCCTTTCAAGAGGACCTGCCACATAACAAGATGTGCACAGACGAAGAGTTAGTGAGCTTAGGCTTTTGGGATTCGCAGTCTGTTGAGGAGTACATCGATTCACTTGAGAATAAAGGCCTTCAATTCGAATCAAAAAAAGAGGCTTTTGGGGTTTTCGATCGAAGTCGTGAAATCAATGATATTGCTGTAATTGAGCAAGACACAGGGTTGTGGCGACCATGCGATTGGATTGAGCAAATGAGATCTGAAGTTGGCAGCACTGGCATAAAAGTCCTAATGTGCTGGCTATTTGAAGGCCATAAAATTGCTTGCGGAATCAATATCAAAGGCACACAAATAAGAGATAAAGCAATATATCTGCACACGCCGCCTGGCTGGACTCCCGAAGGTAGCGTTGGCCTAATGCGAAGAGAGGCAGATGAACTTGAGAATGAACTCGATTTTATTGAGACAAAAGATGGCAACGACGTCTACAGAGATAGATCCACGGGAAAGTTTTGGTACAAGCCGAACTACAAAAGCACACCGACCAAGCACTAAAAAAGATGAAGTTTTTAACGATCTTTCATTACTATCATCTGACATGGTGTCTCGATTTGTCACTAGAACTTGCCGCGGAGTTTAGAAAATGGAATTTGGAAAACTTGAGTATCTGGACTTAAGGCTGGCTTGGAACAACGAAGCCAGCAATTTCACACCTTGGTTAGCAGACAATATTCAAGTTCTTGGCGATGTTCTTGGACTTGAGCTTGAACTAAGAGAGCGTGAAGCAAGCGTTGGTAATTTTTCATGTGACCTTCATGCAGTCGATCTTGGCTCTGGTAGAACCGTCATAATTGAAAATCAGCTCGAGGTAACTGACCATAGCCATCTAGGTCAGCTATTAACTTATGCGGCTGGCTTAGAAGCGGCTGTAATTGTTTGGATCGCTCGCGAAATTCGCGACGAACACAAGGCAGCTTTGGACTGGCTAAATCGAAAGACCTCTGCTGACACAAATTTCTTTGCCATAGTGCCTCGAGTTTTTAGGATCGATGATTCAAAACCGACTTACGAATTGCAACTTGTGGTTTCCCCAAACGAATGGGAAAAAGGATCGGTTCCGTTTGATGACACCCTACCTACAACTAAAGGACTTCAATACAAGGCATTTTTCCAAAATCTTGTTGATATCGCGCGCGAGAATGGGTTCAAAGGGCTAAAAAAATCGCTTCCCCAAAACTGGACAAGATTTTCGACAGGAAAAAGCGACGTTGGTTGGTATGTCGCTTTTACAGGCACTGGAAAATTGAAGGTTGAAATTTACTTGGAATCAAAGGACGCTGATACAAACAAACTGAGGTTCGATGAAATTGCGCTGCAACAACACCAACTCAATAATGATCTTAATCGACAGTTGAGCTGGGAGCGCATGGACGACAAGAAAGGCTCGCGCATTGCGATCTACCACGAGGGATCCATTGACTCGCAACCTGACGAGTTAGATGCACTTTGTACATGGGCTATCTCCGAAATGAAGCTGATGCGTGAAAAACTGTTGCCTCAAATCATTCAGATCATTGAACAAACTTTATAAAAATTTCACCACAAATATGATGCTAACGTTGGATGATGATACAGCGCGGATTTCAGGGGACTTGGTCACAGAGTTCAAACGCGCCATCGCAGGTTCGATACAGACTTACTTCGGTCCCGAACAGATCAACTGGTCAGCAGTTACCACCGCCCTCATGTTGGTTTCGGCTGACACTAATAATATCGCGAAGCTTGATTATGATCTTGCGCTATATACCTTCACTCAGTTCCTGAATCGTCGACATGCGGGAGTGGCTAGTGATGGGCAAGACGACCCATTAGTATTAGCCGCAAACAGCGGCTCTGTTGATGCACAGCTAAGGTTGGCTTTAAAATTTCAGGAGGGGAAAGATGCTCCGCAGGATTTAAGTCAGGCCGTACGCTGGTTCGAACTTGCAGCGAGCAACGGGTCTGCTGTTGCCCAGAGAAAACTTGGTCTCATGTTTGCTCAAGGCAGTGGTGTTAGTCAGGATTATTCTCTAGCCATCCAGTGGCTTCGCAGTGCAGCGGATCAAGGGGACATCCTGGGACAATACAACCTTGGATACGCCTATAGCAACGGTTTTGGTGTGCCACAGGATGAAAACGAAGCGATTAAGTGGTGGACACTCGCTGCAGAACAGGGGCATGATCAAGCGCAGCATGATATTGCATGGCACTACGTTGCCGGCGAAGTTTTGGAAAAAAATTATGCAGCTGCACACGTTTGGTATAGATTAGCTGCCGCTCAAGGGCTCTTAGCTTCACAAAATAACTTGGGTGAAATGTATTTAAACGGCCAAGGCGTGCCTGTAGATTTAATTAAAGCATATATGTGGTTCAGTCTTGCCAGCAGGGACGGTGATCAGGATGCGCTAGACAGCCTGGCAGACCTTGAAATAAAAATGACAGCTGAGCAAATTTTAGAAGCTCAAAAAAAGGTCATTGATTGGCAAGGAGAGAGACCAAAACAAACAGCTCGTGATTGGTTTAAGAGACGTGGGAAAGAACAGGCTGATTAGTTGTAACGTTGAAGACAAAACTACTAGAAAAAATTTGAAGCTTGGCACACATATTCGTATAGCTAAAAATTATAGTTAATTTTTATGGAACAACTTCTGAATACCAATAACTTGAAACGCTCTAAGATTAGCGGGTTCTGAGACAAAAAATAGTAAATCAAAGACGTAATGACAATAATGCACATTTGGTGCGTATTCCGCTCAAACGAGGCTGTAAATTAATTTGTGTAAGTTCTGGCGGCCTATTAACCTCTTATTTGAGGAACCGTCATGTTAGGCACACAAATGGATCGTACCAAACTTCAAGCATTGGCCAACGAACTGGCTAAAGATATTAAGACTGAGGCTGACCTAAACGCCTTGTCTCGAGAGCTTCTTAAACTAACCGTCGAGACGGCACTCAGCGCAGAGCTGACCGAACATCTTGGTTATGAGAAGCACGGCGACAGCCGGCCAGCCAAGGGTAACGCCCGCAATGGCACAACGTCCAAACGGTTAAAGAGCCAGCACGGCGACGTTGAGATCGAAACGCCTCGAGACCGCGATGGTACGTTTGAACCCCAACTATTGCGTAAGAATCAAACGCGGCTCACGCAGATGGACGATCAAATTCTGACGCTTTATGCCAAGGGATTAACCACTCGCGAGATCGTCGACGCCTTCAAAGAAATGTATGACGCTGACGTCTCAGCGACTTTAATTTCAAAGGTTACCGACCGAGTCCTCGAGCAAGTGACGGCCTGGCAAAGCCGCCCACTGGATACCGTCTATCCGATCGTGTACCTCGACTGCATTGTGCTCAAGATCCGTGAGGGCATGCGGGTGGTTAATAAGGCCATTTATCTAGCGCTGGGCGTCAATATGGACGGGCATAAGGATCTGCTGGGGCTTTGGATGTCCGAGAATGAAGGCGCAAAGTTCTGGGTCTCTGTGCTGACCGAACTAAAAAATCGCGGCGTTAAAGATATTCTGATTGCCTGCGTTGATGGGCTTAAAGGCTTCCCTGACGCGATTGCGGTCGAGTACCCCCAAACACGTATTCAGCTTTGCATTGTTCACATGGTTCGCAATAGCCTGAAATACGTCTCGTGGAAAGACTACAAAGCCGTCACCAGAGACCTCAAGCAAATCTATCAGGCAACCACTGAAGACCAGGCGCTTGCCGAGCTTGATCGGTTTGGCAAGACGTGGGATGCGCAGTACCCACAAATTACAAAGTCGTGGACCACCCACTGGGTCAACCTGCGAACCCTCTTTGAGTTTCCTTCAGAGATACGAAAAGCGATTTACACTACCAACGCGGTAGAGTCTTTGAACAGCGTCATTCGGGCAGCGACCAAACGTCGCAAGGTATTCCCAACCGATGAGTCTGCAAAGAAGGTCATCTATCTGGCTATCGAGCAGGCCTCAAAGAAATGGACAATGCCGATCAGAAATTGGAGAATGGCGTCTACCCCTTGTTAGAGGATGACTGCTGCTATTTTCTGGCGGTTGATTTTGATGAGGAGCAGTGGCAGGACGATGCCCGCGCCTTCATGAAGTCCTGCGACGAATTAGGCGTTCCGTGCGCACTAGAAGTGTCCCGCTTGCGTATTCCGCTCAAACTGGACACTCAGTCCACCGCAAACTGATCAGCGATCCCACGGCAAACTGGACAGCTATTC
>Ga0208744_1000607_pt1 | contig 12365 bp, 11 predicted proteins | sample CryBogCBH24Aug09_FD_184620 | JGI IMG/M metagenome (GOLD analysis project Ga0208744, IMG submission 184620) | Freshwater microbial communities from Crystal Bog, Wisconsin, USA - CBH24Aug09 (SPAdes) (version 2) | ecosystem: Environmental > Aquatic > Freshwater > Lake | place: Crystal Bog...
ATGTTCAACTCGTGAAACCCAGAAAACATCGCCGAAAATATGGATCCACCAGATGCAAATGATCCACCAGACCCTGATTTTGATGGGAAAGCATCATACAGAACCTACTTGCCATCCGTGTACCAAAATCCGTACTAAAGTGTGCACACTTTAGTAAAACTTTAGTATCACAATAAAGTGTGCCGTAAAAGTACCGTACTTTAGTAAAACTATTTTTTTTAGACTTTAGTGCCCGGAAGTTTTTTGGCAGAAAACTTTAGTGTGCAGCCAAAAACTAAAGTGTCCAGTAAAGTCATACTGAATATTTCTGAAGTATGTCTATAGTGCAAATTTAATACTTTAGTACCCATCAAAGTATTTTACAAGTCATAATGTCATCGTAATTAGTTCAGGAAAATTGACGACAAATTGCAAAATATATTTGTTGGGTGTGATGAATTTATCAAAGGCAGAGGAACGTAGAGAAGAAAATATTAGAAGAAATGAGTTAGTGTTGACATCATTGGGTTTCAATTTACCAATACCCAAGAAGAGAAGGACATTTTCTAGTAGTTCGGCAAGAAATGGTAGTTTATCTGTTTTGAATAAGTTGTCCATTTAACATCTTGATAAAAATGTAGGTCTTGACGAAGCTGATAGCTCGGTATTACGACGTTCTGATAGAGAAAAAGGCTCAACAAACGAAATATCGAATCATAACCAAATGAAAATAAGTATGGAGCAAAAGTGTAGATATTGTTTTTTAATCTCCAGAAACGATGAACATATAAAGAATCTGTTTCAGTCATGGGATAGAGTATTTCAAAATGAATTCGCTCTAAGGAATCATCAACGGAGTAAGTACTGCGCAAAAAAAATCAAGCCATTAGAGTATTGGCAACAACAAGAAGAATTATTTGCCCAAGAAAGTAACAACGGCATCCCTAACATAACATTTGAGCTTGCAGAAGTTGATGGTGTTTCTTGTAATTCGCAGAACGAAGATATTAGAGCTCCGTATGGTATTTTAGAGGAATTTGGTAACGAGAACATCAAAGACTACGATTCAGATGAATTAGAAGACGTAATGGTTAATCTTGAAGAAGAGGATATTTTTCATAACAAGTTTATGTACAATATGCTTAATCGTGGAAAGAATTCAGCCCCTATCTCTATTTCAGAGCACTTTAACGATATTATCGAGAAAGATGATGAGGTACAATTGGATGATCTCGATAACTTTGTTGATAGCTTTAGCTCGACTCGATATATTCAGTTTCAGAGACAACTTTATTCGATAACATTTGGCGTACAATGTTTGAGAGCGCGTGATTTTAGGGATATGGTTAACATAATAAGGTCAACTTATTCCAGGAAGTTCAAAGACAATTTTTTACAAAATGTTGCCCTCTATGATCACTGGACAAAGTATCGAGTTAGTAGAGCTCAGAGACAAGATATGCTTAATTTAATACGCAATGTTTTGTTTCCTAGGGTAAGTTCTGCGCACATTCGTAAGAGTGTCAATGGAATTAAGTATAAAATTGAGAAGTGTTTGAAGACTTATACGATGCATCCCTTGCAAATTCAGTGGCCCTCGGGATGGAAGGTAAATACTATGAAAGGGATGGAATTACGTCCGATCACAATATATATTCGGGATCCGATGGAACTTATAGCTGAACTACTCGTTAATCCTGAAATTATGTTCAAGTACGCGGCTCATGTGAGATTCGACTATTTCGCTAATGATAATAATAGGTATGGCGATTTAATGTCTAGTGAGTGGTGCAGGTTGACGGAAGCATATATTCGTGAGACTAAGAACGCGCAGGGGAAAGTATTGCCAATTATATTTTACTTAGATGGAGTACAGCTCAACGATAATATACATAATAAAGTTACCCCAGTCATGTGTACGATTGGAAATTTTTCCGATGAGTTAATAAATCAGGATATAGCTAAGTGCGTTATAGGTTACCTTCCGGATCCATTAGAATCAAAAGAGGCAATATTAGCACATTTGAAAGAGTTATATCCAGAATCATCCTTCACAGAGCTTGAGAAGCAAATACGACAGTTCGACATTTTATTGGAGAGAGAATTCTGGAAGGAAATTGTGAAAGGAATCAGGAATAGCTACAATTCGGGAGTCAAACTTCATGTATTAGGGCAAGGAATAAAGCTCTTTTTCCCTTGCATAGTTTTTTTTGCTGGTGATGAGCCTCAGCAGCGCAGGACCGCAGGAATGCAAACAGGTAATTGCAATTTCTCTTGCATTTACTGTCAATACAGCTACAAAGATGGAATATATGATCCATCATATCACAAGCTTCGTGATTATCATGCTATAAAGCGCAAATGCTGTCTTGCGGAACTAGCTACATATAAACTAAGCACGCACGAAAATTTATCTAGGAACGAGAGGCTCGTGCTTGATGAGTTCCGCGAACAAAATATTCAACCATATATCAATCCATTTTTCTACGCTCCTATGGGAATTAGTAACAATATACTTCTAGCCACCCCTCCTGATACTCTACATTGCTTTTGTGCTGGACTGATGAAATCTTTGGTAAAAACTGTGATTAGTATTATCTTTACGCTAAGTAGTAAGGATGATGGTAAAACTAAGCCGTCATTTAAGTTGAACAAAGGACTTTTTGACCGGAGAATTGCTACATTTGGGTACGTGCATGATATGCCACATGTTCATTGGACAACTTTTAAAGCTGGAATAATAAGATATGTAAATAAAAGTATCCAAGAGAAAGGGAGATCTGGAGGAAGTTTTGGGGGTTACAGATCTACTTCTTTTATATCTCTTCTAATTCAAATGTATTTCAGCATTGGATTTGACGGCAGCATCCTTCCTACAGGCCGAATTAAATTTACCAATAATAAGAAAACTATTAGTTTACATGATATTCAAAACAAAGTTCTCCGTGCGATTTATAGTGTATTAGATGTTTATTTTGATGTTAAGCGCAAAGAGTGGAGTGAAGTAGACCTACAGCATTTCAAAAATAAGTTAAGTAATTTGTATGTACATTATATGTTGGTGTGGGATCTAAATCAAGTAATGCTTACGGGCGAGGTAAATCATGGGATACAAAACAAGCAACGAAATCCTCATAAGATTTTCCATTTACCTGACTTGTACAGGTTTTATGGTAGCGCAGATAAAATGGATACAGGCACATGGGAGAAGATACATCAAGCAGCAACAACCCAAATTTATAGATCCACTAGTCGACGCCATAGTACGTTGTCTTATGACATGCTCGATAAATACAATTTAATGCATTACACGAAAACACTAGGATTATTGCGAAGAATTCACAACGAAGGGAATACAGTGATCGAAGAATTTGAGATAAATCAATGTGATGACCAAGTAACATATTCTACAATGAACAAGTTCAAAAAAATACCTTTTCGATTAATATTTCGTGGTGATTATTCTGAGCTGTATATAAACGACCCATGGAATAGGGTTAGTTTGCATGAGCCAATACATTCAATAGCTGGTTTTATGCAACTTGTATCTAAATGTAATTTTGTGGAACGTGTCAATGAATATTGTAAAATAGATTGGATTAATGATATTTACAAGTATAATACATACACTGTTGGGGCAATTAAATTTGTGAGTGATCCTAAATCAATCGGTACAGGAAAATTATACGCAACAACTAGATATAATTTAAATGCTAAGTGTGGTATTGCACATAAACCCAGGTATGATTACGCTTTAATTACTATGACAGTTGGTGAAAATGAAACAACGTCTGTGTTGGTGAAGTTACTCTTGTTCATCTTTATTGAATTAAGGAGCAAATATTACCCGAGTAAAGAGGAGGAGCAATTATCGTGTAAAAACGATATTATATGCCTTGCACAAGAACTTATATTGGATAAAAATGATCGTTTATCTGGTTCACTACGCCTAGGTACAAAATACATGTGGGCGGCTAACCCGTTTAATCCAAATGAATTCAAGTATCTATTCCTTCCCGTGGAAGCCATATTGAGACCAGTTATGGTAATCCCAGAATACAGTAAAGGCAGATTTATTGACATTAATCGACCCAAGCGTACAGACCGATTTTATATGATCGATCGAAATTTTTTTGATCGTTCTGGTTGGCCTATGGAAAATTTATCAGAAGCTAACGACTTCATCATGGAGGACAATCAGGCCAATTACTTGAGAGAGAATTATGAGAGGAATGAAGATGTTAATGTTAATCGAATGTCCCAGCAAAGTAATGTAAATATTGTAGATAAAGATATATTAATGTATTCAGATGATGAGGTGTCAGATTGATTCATGAATTCATGTTGTGTATTGAATGCGATAATGCCCCTAGTAACATTTTATGTAAGCTAATTGATGAACGTTTTACACTACTCTCGTTTTCTTTTGCTAATCCTCTTTTCAATTGGATTCGGGATATAAATAGGACTATTTGAACTTACGTCCTCTTCTATTGGTAACATAGATCCGCCATTCTCATGTACTAATCTGCAATAACAAGTGGGTGAAATAGCAAAACCATTCTAAATGGAATACTGTATGTAATATACCTTTGAATTAAGTTTGCAATATTTTTACGCTCTTGATTAATACCGGTAGTATCATACGGAGTAGGATTGTTAACGACAGCGCGAATGATTGATAAGATTTTGGACTCATTTGAACGACGATATCCATGTCCAGCAAGGGTAGATCGATTGGCATTAGATGTAGGGAATGAACACGGGTAAAAAAATCGACTGTAAATTATCTCGACGTTTTTAATAACATACAGTCCACAGTCGATAGAATTCAACTGTTTAGGAAACTAATATATGAAGAAATTAAATTGCTACTGTTGTAATGCATTTGTTATTATTTATTAGAGTATAATTATCTTACCACTGAATTACAGTTAATTACTGGTAGAGATTTATTAAGAAAAAAATTATCTAGATCAAGATTATCCGGTAATTTTTTCCCCTTTGTATCCTTACAATGATAATAAGCTGCCAAATACTTCTTAACTAATCTTGAGACATTATCAGTTGAATGCATTCCCAATGAGTCAATATGCAATATGCATGTTGGTAATAAGTCGATCACTGAAGTGGAAGCTGTGCTCATAACATTCTCAAAGATATTATAGTCATAGTGTTCGTTTGTTTTTCCGTCCTAAATATAACCAATAATTGCTAATTTAAAAAAGTGATTCTGTGCAAGTACCTTTCGTATACCACATGGATTGATTACAACTATCAAACTCCAATGTGTAGAACCGTAAACTGGAATAAACAACATCTTATATTTGAGCATATCAAAAGATTTATTCCATCTTCGAACAACAGTTAAGTACTCTTCCAAATCAGAATTTACCATCCACTCAGATAGTTTTTTGTAAAACATAGTACTAAAGGCATAAGAGTACTGGCTTGCTTTTGAGTTATGCATGGTATGATGATCTGTTCCGGTTAAGATAAGTGATTTCAACCTGAAATCAATCAGGTTATCATTCAAGAAAGACGATTCACATATTATTCTCTTCCAATCAGATACAATCAAAGTCACTGGATCCTAATCAATTAAACGTATTGACTACAGTAATTTCAATATTTAAAATGGTGTAATGTCAACTTACTTGAGCGTATTTTTGCATCGGATAAATTAAGAGAACTGAATTATCACCGATATTAGTTGTGTCTAGAATTTCCTCTTTCCTCGCATCTTTTGGGTCAGCTACCACTTGTGTGGTATCAATTCCGTTCGATAAGGAGATAACTTGTATTGCATTATCATGGATTACCTCCAAGCTTTGATTCGCTGCCTTTGTTGTCGAAGTCTCTGTATTGCAGGATACACCCACTATAGCACTCCCTTGAATGGCATCATCAGGGTTCGCCACTGTGGTATGATCCGCTGCCTTTGTTGTAGAAGTCTCTGTATTGCAGGATACACCCACTATAGCACTCCCTTGAATGGCATCATCAGGGTTCGCCACTGTGGTATGATCCGCTGCCTTTGTTGTCGAAGTCTCTGTATTGCAGGATACACCCACTATAGCACTCACTTGAATGGCATCATAAGGGTTCGCCACTGTGGTATGATCCGCTGTATTGGTTGTCGAAGTCTCTGTATTGCAGGATACCCCTACTATAGTTACAGCTTCAGGTTTTTCAATAACGCGATCTTTTTGCTTTTCATTACTTTGCATTGCAGCTGGATTGCCATCATGTTGTAAGGGTACCTTACGAGAGAAAACTTTGTCATCATCGGACCATTCAACTTCTGAATCCGAATTCTCTGCATTCTGGTTGTCCATTAGAGAAGATACTGCATTTGTTAATAATGTAAAGCTACCCTGATTTCTTGTACTAACCTAATTGATTACATTAATATTACGCTAAGTAATTCAGTAATGTTGACGCTTACGATTTCGCTCCGGAAACTTGAATTTTCGATTGCATTAGGAATCATTTCAGGTTGAATATTAAGATCGTTTGTACTACCGCCACACAGACATTTCCCAACAGCACCTGAGTTAACAAATATTTTTCTCAGCTTCTTAATCAACTCCTGTACGATTGGAGAATCAATCTTTTCGTATTCAAGAGATTGCAAATCACAGAATTTTCTCTTCTTCACCCGCTTTGTACAAGACATCTTCAAGTATTCATCATCATCGTCGACGTCAATGAAGTCATTCTTTAACACCGATCCAACCAGAGTTTTATTTCCAAAGTCGATATCTTTTACTTCGTTTGAAGTCAAAGTATAGATGATTATTTGAAACTTCTCATTAACCTACAAAAGATATATTTCATTATTTATTAATATAATTAAAATAGAGAGAACCTGTAACGCAAGAGTTCCTTTCAACTGTACAGGAAACAACTTATATCCCATTTTGGTTAGCCATCGATGATGCAGTTTAGGGAACTCAATATTCTTAGTTCGAAACATGATCATTCTACACTTCGACTTCGGCAACACGTTCTTGATGATAGCTTCATTCGTATCGATTAGTCCTATCAAGTTTGTAATCACTTCACACTCTTTTAAATGATTGACCAAACCATGATACCGCGCATAATGAGCGTGAAGGATATTACATTCTCTGAAGGCGATCTCCCCTAGAACAGAATCTTCTTTTTTTATCACTGAAAGCTTATTTGTAATGGCATCAATAATTTCTTTTAAATCGACACCACAAACATTCACGTGATTATAAAATGACTTCACACATGCGGCTAAGTACGGAATTCCCACACCAATATCAGCGAAATTTCTGAATTCGTATATGTACTTGAAGTGCTTCCTAATGTTGTATAATATACGGACGCAAGTAAGTCGTGAAATATAGTGTGGTCCGGATGGGTAGTTGCTGTCCAAGGAGATCAAGTCTGGCCAACGCAAGCGGTTTAAATACTTCCATATTACGTCAATATCACTGTCAATTATGTTAAATCTCAAATCATACTTTTCGGAACAATACCTTGTTTCAAGATCAGATTGCTTATTCCTAAACAGTAAATAGTTTTGAGCAGTAGTGATATGATTCGTAAAATTTTGAAAGTTTAGTTGTAATAGCTTCACGTTTTCTAAAAAGGTTTCTATTCCAGACGAAGTGAGATCTTTATACGCGGACTTCGTCCGTGCGGACTTGTTCTCCAACTTCAACGCTTCCTCAATGATTTGTGATACCTGATAGACGTAGTAGTAAACTACCTCACCATTTATATCTGGTAAATTATCTTCCATAGATCCAATTTCAAAAGCGTATCTACTCTGCAATATTTCGATGCCCTCCTCAATTACGCGAATATCGATATTAGTTTCATATTCGATCAGAACATCATTGGCGTAATATGATCGCGGGAAAATAGGTTTATTATACTTAAAATCACAATTGATGTCTACCTCACTTGCACTGACTTTTTTACTTTTAGGTAAGCTCTCTGGCATAAAAGCATCCGCATTGTTTGCATTGGAAGAAGTACCTAATTTGGATTCTTTGTTGACAGAGCTTATATTATCCTTCGTTGTGGAACTATCAATTGAGTACGTATTCTCCTCGGACGCATTTGTTCCAGCATGCATTCGATTATTGGAGACATCTGCATCGGCGATATTGGAGTACGCATCGCTGAAGGAGCTCGGGGAATCAAGTCCTTGCGCTACGTTTTTGCGTGTATGTTTCAAATATTTATTCACGGCCTCCTGATAAACCAGCTTTGGCAGGACCTCTCTACGTTCAAACCACCAAACACCACTGTCGTCATAGCTCCATAGTAACTCTTCCCATGGCTGGATAGTTTTCAATGCGAAGAATTTAAATTTGTTCAAATCTTTGTCATACTCTATTCTGCAGTTCGCCTCCCTTTTGGTAAGTCCATCATTTGCATATGCCATGTAACAGAAACCTCTTCCAGTTTCATAGTCAAAGCCATTTATTGTAACTGAATATTCACTCGATTGATCAGTGTATGATATGATATAAAACTGCATCTCGTTCTCCGTAACGGCGGATTTGAAATCATAATTATCCATCACTTTTCCGTCGTAAGTTGCGAAATACGCTTTCTCGGGAATTATACAAGCTGAAAAACATCCTAATTCCATTACTCCCGGATTGATTTCCTCAGCAACATCAGACTTTGCAACAAATAGAGGATACTTTTCATTGGGTAGAACGTCAACTAATTGAGGCTGGTAACCTATCCTATCTCTCAAATCGGTCATTGATATATCTCCCCACATCGTACTTTCCACGACTTGTGCTTCGGAGAGAATAGAAGCAGCGGCAGAGTTATTTTCAGCCGCAGCATGATCAGCGACCTTAGATATTCCGAACAAACTACGCACTGTCTGGGTTAACCAGCCTACAGCACCGCCGGATTCAGGCATAGAATCATCTTACAAACAGGAAAGCAACGGAAAGATTAAGTATTAAAACGGATAGACATAGATATAGCATGCAGTATGGTCGTATAGAGTTACAGGGAGCCCGATAGGTGGACATATACCGACCAAAAGATTAGTATTAAGGAAATTGCTTTTAAGGAAATACCTATATAGTCCACTATATACAAAGACCATGCATACAATTTCAATAGATTAGTAGAGTAGCAAAAGGTATGAAGTCGACATAGGGACGCCAAATGGCTCGCTCGGTACTATTATCGGTCGGTGCAGAGAAGAATAGAAGATATAGACCGTTACAAGGCTGGTGGGTTTGTTATTGCTATCAAAATATGCAGAGGGGTTCATTGAAGATAGCAGTTCACGTACATTACACACATGTGCGCTTACCCATCATGTTGCTGTGGTGTTAACATAAAATATACCTGCATTCATAGAAGCATCACAATCATCAACTGATCCAACTTTCTTGTCCGCGAGCATCGTTGACGAAATGTGAAAGGAGTCCCGTAAGTTCTTTGGGGTCTCTAATTCTCTATATTCAATTTCTCGTCGAAGCTCTAGCAACAGCAAGAATATTTCCTCAATCAAGTTAACTTCAATCAGAGAGTACTTACTATTGCTAATGCGGTTATGTATATTTTTTCTAATGTTAGAATAAAATCTTTTGCGCTTCTCGATAATACCACGATAAATATTCTTCAACCTAGTTTCTCGAATAGTATCTACATATATTGATTTTCATAACCAAGTATTATAATACTCAATTCATCAAATACCTTCTTTCCGATCACGAATTCTTTCTTTTCCTGACTTATTGTAGAGCTCGTATATTTCGTAGTGGGAAAGAAGTTTTCTATCGGATACAATAGTCGTTTCCTCCTCGTCGTCGTCTGAGTATGTTGAGTCTGGTTCACTGCCATTGAACGTTACTATGAATACATAGAGATCACCAAATGGAGCCACTCTTTTTTCAAAATCATCCATGTTTTGCTGTTCTGTCCACAGATACTCTGCTACTTTTAAGCTTAAGTGATCGTATCTTCTCTCAACTTCAATCGCTGATTCGGCAAACGAATGAAAAGCAGGAAGTAGATCTGGAGGAATTGATGTTACTAATTTTTGATAGTTAATGTTAGAAAACGCTTCCACACTGGTAATTTTTGGTGCATAAGGTATCATCGCTAAAACTTAAAAAATGCGTGTTATCGGCAACAGTCACCACTAGTTAAGGGCGGAAATCCGCCCTTAACTAGTGATTTTTTTCTATTTTAAAAAAAAACGACTAGTGAATATGGTGCATATTTAAAATTCAAATAGGAAAATGCCACCTCGAGGGAAAAAGGTATTGTTAGGAAGAGGTAAAGCAACGAGTTCTAAAATATCCTCAACCAAAGAAGTGAGCATTGAAGATATTATGCTTCAGGAGGAGGAGGAGGCAGAAAAACGACTCCATAGTCAAATAGATTCGTTGGAAAAAGATTTGGACGAAAATATTAGTGAGGACAGAGCTGGGAATGATGGTGAACAATGTGATGATAGTGACGATGAGGTGAGTACTACTCGCAAACGACAAGTTATTGTGAACGACCCAGAGGAGCTGGAAATGCTTCGACAACTTCGAGAAAATAAGAGGCAAAAAACCATCATAACAGCCCCATCATCATCGATTGAGCAATCAAGCTCCGATCAAACTCCGAGTTCACTCTCAGCCTGCTCGTTCCCAGAGGAACACCGGTCACGCCAAGGTTCTCAGAAGGCACCTGTGAAAATCAATAATCAGACCGATCAGCTTGGAATCAACCACCTAGGAGTTGACAGTAATCTTCTCACAAAGATAGAAAACTCTCCTCATTTTGCTGGAATTATTTCTCGCTCTACTAATTCTAAATTTTACGCTAGGTTAGCAGACGGACTCCCAAGGTATCCCTTTATGCTCTAGGCCCCAATTTCATACTACTAACTATCCTGGCTGTGCATATAAATTTTACAGGTATTTAGATAAAGAAATAGACGCGATTGTTAAGGCCATATACTTTTGGCAAGCACACGATATGGGATCGAACTTTATGAAACCACTTGTAAGTCCCCATATTTTTAATTCTTCTATTAGCGGAAAAATTGACCCCCTTTACCAGTATCTGTATCCGACCGTTGTTGGGCTAATTTCGGAAAAGCTTTATTCGGTCATGATGTCATGCGATAGCCTCAGGTCGTATTTGTCCAAGTTGCCAGGCAATAACAAAGACTACATTTTAGGGCAGTTCAAAAATATTGACGGTAGGGATGGGCTGCTGAGTTTTCTTCCAGAAGTGACGAAACACGCTTTCAAGGAACAGATTAATGAGAAAAGAGAGTATTACGAGAAGAGTTGCCTTGTACATGATTCTGATGAAACTGTGACAGTTCATGCTGACGCTCTGTGCTTTAGGACCAAGCAGAAAATTGAGCGCTATAGGCCCCGAATCCAAGTAATTAAGTGCCAAACTATTATTGAGGCGATTACTTTAAAGCTGCGTATGTGGGTTTATAGCGATGAAGTTTCTGCTAAACATCCAGGTATGTTTTATGAAGTAATCATATTTGTTCTGCTATACTAACTTGGTGTATACTTCTGCTTAGAGGCCGATTTCGTCACGATGACATCGGCTTACAACGAGGCGTTTACACTCGCCTGCCTATTTACTTGCTGCAATCCGACTGCCGGCCCCATGGGATTCAGCTCGCTTAAGGCAACTTCTAAAAACTTGCTAAGGTACGTGGAAAAGCAGAGAGAGGGTGTTGTCGGAGATATGGCCGTCTTCCTGAAGGCTGAAAGGAAGGAGCTCTTCAAAGAGTGGGGATTAGCCGGAGGGGAGTCGAGGCGTGATGCGGGGTTGGAGCGCGACCGCTTGGGGCGATTTTTAGGGGGCAACAACTATGGAAGTTTTACTGCTGGTGGCGGGCAGCCAATGAGAACTATTTCGGATGTCATAGCCTCGTCAACTCGAAATGTGGTTACCATGTGAGCGCGCTTCTATGCCATGACGTTAACATAATGAAACCGCTAAAGTATGTACTAAAGTATAACTGAATAAACTTTAGTACCCGTACTAAAGTAATGCTAAAGTGAAACTTTATTTCCTAAAGTGATGCTAAAGTGAAACTTTATTTCCTAACGTTTTGCTAAAGTAAAACTTAAATTGCTAAAGTTTTACTAAAGTAGCTTCCTAAAGTATAACTTTAGCTTTTTTTTTTTTACTAAAGTCCACGGAAGTACCACTAAAGTGCAAAAATACTACAGCCGTAGTGAGACACGACTTTAGCAATGTTTAAAGTGGCACTTTAGTAACACTTTAACCGGTACTTTACCGGCACTTTACCGGTACTTTAGGAAAACTTTAACCGATACTAAAGTCTGTAAATTTTGGTACACGGATGCAGCTTATACGAACCAGAGCAGAGTCTC